>Ga0272441_10000042_pt1 | contig 270567 bp, 209 predicted proteins | sample SSMProp6N_FD_193582 | JGI IMG/M metagenome (GOLD analysis project Ga0272441, IMG submission 193582) | Marine sediment archaeal communities from Little Sippewissett salt marsh, Falmouth, MA, United States - SSM-Prop-6N | ecosystem: Environmental > Aquatic > Marine > Wetlands > Sediment ...
GTGCGAGGCGTCATAGGTTTTCGTTCCCCCCAACACGAAGTGGATGTGCTCGATCGACTCGCCGCCGACCTTCGAGTTGACCTCGGTCAGAAGCTGTCGGCGCATGAGCGAGAGCTCCTGCGCCCAGACCGAGCTGTCGACCTCGACGAAGAGCCGGCCATCTGAGACTCGCAGCGCCCGGGCGTGCTCCGCGATTCTCCGCCCGACGATCTCGGACCAGTCGACGACCGCCCTCTCCTGGGTGATCCGCTTCTCGATCCCGAGTCCCTGGATCACGCCCTCGAGAATGCCGCCGATCCTCTCGGCCCCTCTCACGCTCTCGCCACCTCTCCCGCCGTGACCCGGAACGTCGCGGCTCTCCTCATCTCCGGAGGACCCTCCCTCGTCGACGTCACGAGCGCCTGCCCGAACTCGCTCACGATCCCGACGAGCGCGCTCCCTCGCTCGTCGTCAAGCTCCGAGAGGATATCATCGAGGAGTACGACAACACCTCCTCCGCCCGCGTCGAGCACCGAAGCCTCGCCGAGCTTGAGTGCGATCGCCGCTGTCCGGTGCTGTCCCTGTGAACCGAACGTCCTGAGAACCCGCCCGGAGAGCCTCACCTCCAGATCGTCCCGATGGGGCCCGACGAGCGTGAACCCGCGCCGACGCTCGTCGGCCTCGACGGCCGCGAGCGCCCGTTCGAAGCGTTCCGCCGTCTCCTCGAGAGCGGCGTCGCCGCTCTCCCCCCCGCACCTCTCGAGCGCCCCGCTTCGATAGCGGATGTCGATCTCGTCCCCCCCGCCGGAGATCTCCCGGTGAAACCGCGCGACCTCGTCCCGGAGCCGCGGCAGGAAGCCGAGCCTCCGCGCGATCACGACGCTGCCGTGAGACTTCAGGCGCTCCGTCCAGACGTTCACGATACGGTCGGACTCCTCGTCGGGAGCCCACGAGAGAAGCGCCTCGTTCCTCTGCCTGAGCGCCCGGCGATAGCTCGACAGCTCGTTCAGATAGACCGGGTCCAGCTGGCAGAGCGCCATGTCGAGGAACCTCCGGCGCTCGCCCGGCCCTCCCTTCGTGATCCAAGTGTCTTCCGGGCTGAACCAGGCGACGCGGACGATGCCCAGCAGGTCCGCGAGCCGACCGACCGCTTCACCGTCGATCGTGACGGACTTCCCCGCGCCCTTCTCGTACCTGAGCACGATCGTCCTGGACGACCCCTCGCCGCCGCAGTCCGCGCCGACCCCGAAGCCCGATCTCCCCCAACGCACGACCTCGTTGTCGGACGCGCCTCGAAGCGACCGCGCGACAGACAGATACGAGACCGCCTCGAGGACACTCGTCTTCCCGGAGCCGTTCGGCCCGACGAAGAAGTTCAGCCCTCTCTCGAGGTCGAGTTGAAGGCGATCGTAGTTCCGGAAGTCCTCGAGCCGCAGCGCCCTCACCCACACACGCCCACCCTCACGTGATCCGCGCGCTGTCCCCGCGGGCAGCCGACCGCTCTCGACCGCTTCGTCCGGCTTCGCGCTCCGCGCTACGACGTCAGACGAAGAGGCATCAGAAGACACGTGTACTCCTCGCCGTCGATCTCTTCCGCGTTTCGCACGATCGCCGCGCCGACCGGCGTGCTCAGAAGCACCCGTACCTCGTCTCCATCGATGTGCCGGAGCACGTCGAGGAGGTAGTTGGCGTTGTAGCCGATCTCCATCGGATCGCCGGTGAAGCTCCCGGGAATTTCCTCCTTCGCTTCGCCGACGTCCGGTGTCGACACGACAAGACCGACCTTCTTCTTCGAGAGCGCCAGCCTCACCTGATGAGTCAGTGAATCCGCCAGAACCGAGACCCGACGCACCGCGCTCATGAAGGTCTCGCGGTCGAGTACGAGTTCCTTGTCGTTGTCTTTCGGAATCACCTGCTTGTAGTTGGGGAACGGTCCTTCCAGGAGCCGGGAGTTGATGATCGTCTCGCCGACGAAGAACGCCACGTGGTTCTCCTGGACCGAGACCTTGATCGTCTCCTCCGCCTCCGCCCCGATCACCCGCACCGCGTGCGAGAGCGCCTTGGGCGGCACGATCATCGATTTCCCGGCGGCGCTGCCGAAGTCACCGGCGAGCGAGAAGGTCGCGAGGCGGTGCCCGTCGGTCGCCGTCATGACGGTCACCTTCGCCTCGAACTCCCAGAACGCACCGTTGAGCGACGGCCGCGTCTCGTCGCGCGACGTACAGAAACTCACCTTGTCGACCATTCGCGCAATCGCCGCCGCCTCGACCTCGAAGCCGGCAGCCGGGTCGCTCTTCGGAAGCGTCGGGAACTCCTCTGTCGGGATCCCGACGATCTTGAAGTTGCTCTTGCCCGACCGGATCTGGATCTCCTCACCCTCGGCGCCGAACCCGACATCCCCCTCAGGCAACTCGCGGACAATCTCCGCGAGGCGCTTCGCCGGAACCGTCACACCGCCCCCCGACTCCACGGAGGCCCCCACCCGGGTCGTGACGGTCATGTCCAGATCGGTCGCCGTCAGCGTGATGCTCTTCGCCTTCGCATCGCCCTCGACGAGGAGGTTGGCGAGGACCGGAAGGGTCGTCTTCGGAGACACGACCGCCAGCACCCTCTGGATCGCTCGGTCCAGATCCTGACGGGCAATGGAGAACTTCATGAGCAACCTCCACGGTGAGTGGACGCACTTATCCCCTCCGCAGCCAAGAAGGGCCACGCGACGCGGCCTTTCTTGCCTCCGGCGCCATTATATGGACCGCCTGTCTTTCCTGCAAGCCAAAAGGGCGTCGCGCGCTGCACCGATTCCGCCCTAGACAAGGGCCCTTTCCAGCACCTGAGCACCCGTTCACAGCCCTCGCCAGGCGCGTTCGTCATGAACAAGGAGGGAACCAGAGAACGTATATATGTGTAGCAATACATATACGTGATTCCCTTCCTTCTGTAGTAGTTCTACTTCTAAAGAGAGAATACTAGCCGTAGTAGTAGGGGCGGTGGATTTGTGGAAAACGACGCGGACCGCGGGCGTCGGGGCGTGGAAGACGTTGCGACGCAAGGGGTTCGGATGAGAGCCCTCGGCGCCTGCGGCGGTGCGATCGGTGTGGAGAGCGGCGAGACCGGTCCACCGTTGTGCCCGCCCGGGAGCGGTTCTTCACGGTTCTCCACACCCGTCGAGAACTGATCCACAGCTTCCTCACAGGCCGGCCGTTGACAGCGAGCCATCCTGGGGCGGGACGCAGACGGCCCCTCCGATGCGAAGGGGCCGTCTGGTCGCCGGGGGTGGCGTCGAGAGTCCCTAGCTTGTGCCGAGGATCCTCTCGAGGCTCTCTACGTCGCGCTCGATCTGGCCGCCCTTCCTGATCTCCTCGCCGATCTTGCGATGGGCGTGAAGGACGGTCGTGTGGTCCCTGCCGCCGAAGCGCTCGCCGATCTGTGCCAGCGAGAGGTGCGTGAGCTCGCGCGAGAGATACATGGCGACCTGCCTCGCCAGGGCGATCTGGCTCGCCCTGCCGCGCGCCTTCATCTTCTCGACCGGGATCCCGTAGGCCTCCGCGACGGCCTGCTGGATCCGTGTGACCGACACCGGCCCGCGTGGGCGGCCGAGGAACTCCCGCAGGACCTCCCTCGCGAGTTCGACGGTGATCTCGCTGCCGGTAAGGCTCGAAAAGGCGAGGAGCCGGACGAGCGACCCCTCCAGCTCGCGGATGTTCGACGTGACGCTATTAGCGATCAAATGAATCACGTCGTTGGGAATCGAAATCCCGTCCAGCTCCGCCTTTTCGTGCAGGATCGCGATCCTCGTCTCGAGATCGGGAGGCTGGATGTCCGTGACGAGGCCCGACTCGAATCTCGACACGAGCCTCTCCTCCAGCGTCGCGATCTGGTTCGGAGGTCTGTCACTGGTGATGACGATCTGCTTGTGGGCCAGGTAGAGGGCGTTGAAAGTGTGGAAGAACTCCTCCTGGGTACTCTCCTTGCCGGCCAGGAACTGCACGTCGTCGATGAGAAGTACGTCCTTGCTCCGGTACTTGTCCCGGAACTCGAGCGTCGTCCCGCGCTGGATCGCTGTGATGAGCTCGTTCATGAACGTTTCGGACGAGACGTAGTATACGGAGAGCCCGGGCTTCCTCTCGCGGACGTAGTTCCCGATGGCCTGCATCATGTGGGTCTTGCCGAGACCGACCCCTCCATAAATAAACAGAGGGTTATATGTACTGGCGGGCGCCTCCGCCACCGCCATAGCGGCAGCCTGAGCGAAACGGTTGCTCCCCCCCACGACGAACGTCTCGAAGACGTACCGCGGATTGAGCTGGCAGTCGTCAGCCGCTGCTGTGGTCAGCGGCGGAGTCGCTGCCCGCCGGGTGGACACGGGCTGATACTGATCCGGACGGCGGTGCGCGACGCGAAAAGCCGGCAGAAGCTCTCTCCCAGCCGCCTCCGTGAGCGCCCTCGCGATGAGCGACGTGTAGTGCTCCTCGAGCCAGTCCGCGAAGAAACGGTTCGGAACCTCGACCGCCAGCGAACCGTCGGTCAGCTCCACGCCGCGCGTCGGCTCGAACCACGTCTGGTAGCTCTGCTGCTCCGTCTCCTCGCGGATCAACTCGAGGGCGCGGAGCCAGAGATCGCCTGCCGTCATTGTTGTCGGCACGTTATCCACGGGGTGTGCACAAGCTATCCACAGAGGGCGAAAATCGCAGCGAGAGCAAGCTAACTTCAGAGAGTGGACGAAAAGCGCTGGAAATACTGATTCGCTCTGTCACCACTCTTGCCCACAATTGTGGATAACCCTGCAAGCCCCTTCCCCATAAGTTCTTACAATTCGTGTCAGGGCCGAAGCGGTCAGTGCGAAGATGCGGGTTGCGCCCTGGTTTCCGTCAGTGCCGCCTCAGCGACCGTCGATCGCACATGGCAGGTTGAGGTTATTCACGGCCGCTGTGACGGGGGCGGATGGTATCACGGGGGGTGTGGGGGTGCAAGAAGTTTTTTGTGGTGCGCCGAAGTTTCTGCGCGGGAGAGGAAGGGGGCGGTCGAGAATGGGCTTGACAGGGGCCCCTCCGGCCGATAGAGTTCGAGGTTCAAGGCATATTCGGTCGAGACAACGAGCAGCGCGAGGAAGCAATGAAGCGGACGTATCAGCCCAAGAAGAGGAAGGGCAAGAGAAAGCACGGGTTTCTGAGCCGCAGCGCGAGCGCCGGAGGACGGAGGGTGCTGGCGCGGCGGAGAACGAAGGGAAGGAAGCGCCTCACAACGCGGTAGGTGCGGATTGCCGTCCCAGAAGCTGGGCCGGAAGCGAACCATACGAGTCCGCCGGGTTCTTGAGCGGACGCTGACGGCCGGAAAGGTCGTGCGGACACCGTACTTCCGCATGCACTACCTGGAAGGCGAAGGACCGCCGGGAGTGGCGTTTCTGGCGGGGCGAAGAGTTGGAGGAGCGGCCAAGCGCAATCGCGCACGAAGGGTCCTTCGCGAAGCTCTCCGGAGGTCGAACGCCGATCTCACGGGCATTGAGACCCTCATCCTCTTGGCTACCAGGCAGACGGTCACGGCGCCATGGAGCGACATTCGGGACGCCGTGTGGACCGAGCTTCGCCGCATCTCCGACAGCGCAGGCAAGAGCGGGAGACATGGGCCGGACGCAGCGGCCCCGATCGTACATCCATGAGATACCGACCGACGACCCGGAGACGAACGCTTCTCCTGACCGACGCGCTCATCCTCGTGGTGAGAGCGTATCGTCGAGTCGTCTCCCCACTCTTCCCCGCCTGCTGTCGCTACACTCCCACATGCTCGCAGTACACGCTTGACGCGCTCGCGCGACACGGCCTCGCGAAGGGCTGTGTCCTCGGCATCGCGCGCGTGCTGCGATGCAATCCCTGGGTGCAGGGCGGCCACGATCCCGTGCCGGAGTAGCCGGACGTTCGGGGCCGCGCGCCCTCCGCGCTGTGATCTCTTGGAGGCATGAATGGATGAGAGACGCGCCCTCATCGCCGTCGTCCTGATCTTCCTGATTCTCTTCGGCTACAACTACTTCATGGGAGGGAGACGACAGGCGGACGTGGCCGAGGCGCCCGGTGTGACAGAACAGCCGGTCGTCGAGACCGAGGGCGCGGCACCGACGCAGCCGCCTGTCGGCGGGACACCGGAGCCGGTCGCAACCGACGCCGCGGGGTCGGAGTCCGCCGCGGCCGCCGAGGCGCGCACCATCGAGGTCGAGGCGCCGCTCTGGACCGCGACGCTCTCGACGCGCGGAGGGGGCATCGTCTCGTGGCGGCTGCGTGAGTACGAAGACGCCGACGGTGGCGACGTCGAGCTCGTTGGCGAAGGCGAGCACGGCCTCGGCGTGGAACTGAGCTACGGCGCCGACGTGGTGCGAACCGCCGAGTGGATCTTCGACTCGCCCGCCGGTGAGCGCGTCGTCGTCGACCGGGGGACCGGCCCCGAGGTCGTGACGTTCACCGTGGCGCTCGAAGACGGCGCGACCCTCTCGAGGGAGTACACGTTCTATCCGGAGGGCTACGCGTTCGAACTCGTCGTGGGGTACGAGAACCTGGCGGCGAGAGCAGCGAGCCGCGAGATCGCGGCGACGTGGCCCGGGATCGAACCGACGGAGAAGAAGGAGGAAGACACGGCGCTCGCGTCGGCCGCGATGGTCGACGGCGGGATGGACCGCGTGCACTTCCGCTCACTCAAGAAGGAGCTGGAGAAGACGCGCGTCGGCAGCATCACGTGGGCGACCTCGCAGTCGAAGTACTTCATGGTCGCGCTCATCCCGGAGGAGGGGGAGTTCGACAGGGTCGTCGGCGTCGCCGATCCGGAGACGCGAGCGGTCGGGTTTGTCGCGTCGCGCCCGATCGAGGGCGGAAGCGGCGAGGTTCCGTTCCGGGTCTACGCGGGCCCACAGGACTTCAGCGAGATCGAGAACCTCGGCGTGAACCTCGAGCGCGCGGTCGATCTCGGGTGGAGCATCACGCGGCCGCTCTCCGTGCTGATGCTGCGCGCCCTGCTGTGGGCGCACCGCTGGATCCCGAACTACGGCCTCGTCATCATCCTCTTCTCCGTTCTCACGAAGCTCCTCTTCTACCGGCTGACGCACAAGAGCTTCTCCGAGATGAAGCGGATGCAGGACCTTCAGCCGAAGATGAAGGAGCTACAGGAGAAGCACAAGAACGACAAGGAGGGTCTGGCCAAGGCGCAGATGGAGCTCTACAAGAAGGAGAAGGTGAACCCGCTCGGGGGGTGCCTTCCGATGCTCCTTCAGATGCCGGTCTTCATCGCGCTCTTCCAGGTACTCCGCACGACGATCGAACTCCGAGGAGCGCCCTTCGCGCTCTGGATGACCGATCTCTCGCAGCCCGACACGATCGCCATGATCGGATCGTTCCCGATCCACGTGCTTCCTCTCCTCATGGGTGTCGGGATGCTCATCCAGCAGCGCTTCTCCTCACAGGACCCGAGTCAGGCCGCCATCGGGAAGATGATGCCCATCATCTTCACGGCGCTCTTCTACAACTTCGCCTCGGGCCTGGTGCTCTACTGGCTGGTGAACACGGTCTTGAGCGTCTGGCAGCAGTACTACATCCACCGCGGCCCGAAGGCCGCGGCGAGCGATGCCGGCGCCGTGGCTGCCCCCGTCCGTGTCACCAGCGAAGGCGCTACTTCCACCACGCAGGCGCCGACCTTCGCCGCAGATGCCGCTGTGGCGCCGGTCGAGGATCCCGCGCCGCGCAAGTCGACGAAGCGCGGCGGGAAGCGCCGGAAGAAGAGGAAGAAGAAGTAGCGCATCGATTCGAACCACGCGGGGGGGGCGGCACCGGGAGGACGTGGCATGACACGCACACACGAGGCGACGGGGAAGACCGTCGGAGAAGCCGTCGCGAAAGCACTGAAGCGGCTCGGCATCGGCAGGGACGAGGCATCGATCGAGATCGTGAGCAAGGGCAGGAGCGGGTTCCTGGGCCTCTTCGGCGTCACGCCGGCGAAGGTCAGGGTCTCGCGCCAGGTCTCGTCCAAGGACCGGGCCGAGGAGATCGTCATGCAGCTTCTCAGGCTCATGGGCTTCAGCTCACAGCTCCATCTCATCGAGGAGAAGAACGGGCTCGTGATCGACATCGAGACCGCCGGCGCCGACGGCCTCCTGATCGGCAAGGGCGGCCACACGCTGTCGGCCCTCGAGTACGTCACGAACCGCATGCTCCAGCGTGAAGGGCATCGCAACGGGAAGATCGTCCTCGACGTCAGCGGCTACAAGCGGAGGCGCGAGGACTTCCTGAAGAACAAGGCGCTCTCGCTCGCGGAGCAGGTGAAGTCCGCGGGACAGAAGGTGACGATGGAACCGCTCGAGGCCGCCGACAGGCGCATCGTCCACACGGTACTCAAGTCGGATTCCGGTGTCGTGACGAAGAGCATCGGGCACGGACGCACGAAGAGCATCGTCGTTGCGCCCGCGAAGCACGGACGCACGAAGAGCTCCTCGGGGCGATCCCCGAGAAGGCGATCGAGAGCCAGGAAGAGATAGCCCGGCAGAGGCCGGACCGCTCCCGGGGCCGCCATGATGAGCGCATACCCCGGCGACACGATCGTCGCCATCTCGACCGCCATCGGGCCGGGCGCGATCGCCGTGGTCCGGATGTCCGGAGAGCGCGCGATCGCGATCGCCGACGCGGTCTTCCGTGGACGGACCTCCCTCGCGGATGCTCCGACGCAGACCGCGCACTACGGGACGATCGTCGACGCGGCGGGCGCCGTCGTCGACGAGGTCCTTCTCACCCTGATCCGCTCACCGAAGAGCTACACGACCGAGGACATGGTCGAGATCGGATGCCACGGCGGACCGGTCCCCGCGCGCCGCGTCCTCGACGCGTGTCTCGACGCCGGCGCCAGGCCGGCGCGATCCGGCGAGTTCACGGAGAGGGCCTTCGTGGCCGGCCGGATCGATCTGGTGCAGGCCGAGGCGGTCGCCGATATCGTCGGGGCGCGGACGCGCCGCGGTCTCGAGGCCGCGCTCGGACAACTCGAGGGCGGGCTCTCGAGCGCGCTCCTGGACCTGCGGGAGCGGGTCCTCGACGCGCGGGCCGACGTTGAGGCGCTCGTCGACTTCCCTGAAGAGGAGATCGCCGTCGAGGAGCGAAGCGTCGTGCGTCGCAAGATCGGCGACGCGCGTTCGAAGGTCGACGAGCTTCTGCGCAACTGCGAGTACGGCCTCGCCGTCCGGGAGGGAGTGAGCGTCGCCCTCGTCGGGAAGCCGAACGTCGGGAAGTCGAGCCTCATGAACGCGCTCCTGAAGCGCGACCGGTCGATCGTGACCGGCGAGCCCGGGACGACACGCGACGCCATCGAGGAGGAGCTCCATATCGACGGCGTTCCGATCCGGCTCATCGACACGGCCGGCTGGCGGGATCCGGGCGACGAGGCCGAACGCCAGGGCGTCGGTCGCGCCCGCGCCGCCGCGCGGGGCGCAAGCCTCTCGCTCCTCGTCGTGAGCGGGTTCGATGGGCTCGACGAGGCCGACGCGTCGATCGCGGCGGATCTCGATCCCTGTCGTGTGCTCGTCGTTGTAAACAAGACCGACGTGGAACCCGCAATCGGCGACGACGAGATCGACAGGTTCATTGTCCGCTGGGGCAACGCAGGGGCCCGGGCCGTCAGAGTGTCGGCGCTCACGGGAGACGGGCTGCCACGCCTTCGGAGCGCGATCGCCGAGGCGGCGCTCGGAGAGGCGGCGGGCGACGAGCCCCCCCTGGTCACGAACGCGCGGCATCGCGACGCGCTCCTCGGCGCCGGTGAGGCGCTCGATCGGGCGGCCGGGGCGTGGGCCGGGGGCACCGAGCCGGAGCTTGTCGCCGTCGAACTCATGGAGGCATCGTCGGCCGTGGGCGAGATCATCGGAGAGACGACGCCCGAGGATGTGCTGGCGCGCATCTTCGAGCGGTTCTGCGTGGGGAAGTAGGCGATGGCCCGAGGCTCACGGGAGACGGAGTTCGATGTGGTCGTCGTGGGCGCCGGACACGCCGCGTGCGAGGCGGCGTTGGCGGCCGCGCGGATCGGCGCGCGCGTGCTCGCCGTGACGATCTCGATGCGCCACGTGGCAGAGATGGCGTGCAACCCGGCGATCGGCGGACTCGCGAAGGGGCAGATCGTCCGGGAGATCGACGCGCTCGGCGGTGAGATGGCGCGCGCGATCGACGAGACCGGCATCCAGTTCCGGATGCTCAACACGGGCAAAGGACCGGCGGTGCGTTCGCCGCGGGCGCAGGCCGACAAGCGGGCATACGGCGAGCGGATGCTCGAGGCGCTGAGACTCCAGCCCGGGCTCTTCCTCGAGCGCGGGACGGTGTCTGCGGTGGAGGCGCGCGACGGGCGTGTGCGGGGTGTGCGGCTCGCGAACGGGCGTGCGGTCTCCTGCAGGGCCGTCGTGCTGACGTCAGGGACGTTCCTCGGCGGACGGCTCTTCGTCGGGATGCGGGAGTGGCGCGGCGGCCGGACCGGGGAGCCTGCAGCGAGGTCACTCTCGGTGTGGCTCAGGGATGCGGGCTTCGCGATGGGCCGGCTCAAGACGGGGACGCCGCCCCGCGTGGCTTCGTCCACGGTGGACTGGGGGGAGCTGGAGCGCCTCCCCGGGGATGCGAAGCCGCAGCCGTTCTCGTTCAGGACGCAATCTCTCACGGTTGACCAAATCGACTGCTGGGTGTCGTCCACGAATGAGCGTACGCACGACATCGTGCGGGGAGCACTCGACCGGTCGCCCCTGTACGCCGGGCGCATCGAGGGGATCGGGCCGAGGTACTGCCCGTCGATCGAGGACAAGGTGGTCAGATTCGCGGAACGGGAGTCGCACCGGGTGATCCTCGAGCCGGAGACGCGACGAGGGGACGTCACCTACCTGAACGGGCTTGCGACGAGCCTCCCGTACAACGAACAGGAGGCGATGCTCGAGAGCATGCCGGGGCTTCGACGGGCGGAGATCCTGAGACCGGGGTACGCCGTCGAGTACGACTTCGTGGATCCGCGAGAGCTGCGAGCGACGCTGGAGTCGAAGCGCATCGAGGGGCTCTTCCTGGCAGGTCAGATCAACGGGACGTCGGGGTATGAGGAGGCCGCCGGTCAGGGTATCGTCGCGGGCATCAACGCTGCCGCATCGGTCGGCCACGGCAAGGCGGTGGTGCTTGGTCGGTCGGACGCGTACATCGGAGTGCTGGTCGATGACCTCGTGACGAAGGGCGTCGACGAACCCTACCGCATGTTCACAAGCAGGGCGGAGCATCGCCTGGTGCTACGCCACGACAATGCCGATCTGAGGCTTGCGGCCGTCGGGCACCGGGCCGGCCTGGTGGACAGGGCGACGTACGAAGCGACCGAGTCCAGGCGGGGTCGGATCCAGCGGGAGATCCAGAGGCTCCGAGACGTCAGGATCTCACCTGAGGTGGCCGGGCCGCTGCTCGAGCGGGCCGGGAGCGCCCGGACGGCGGAGCCGGTGAGTGCCGATGCGCTGGTGGCGAGACCCGAGCTGACGCTCAAAGACGTGGCTGACCTGTGTCCCCCGGGCGAGGCGCTCGGACAGGCGGACCTGGAGCAGGTCGAGATCGAGATCAAATACCGCGGGTACATCGCTCGGTCGAGGGATCTGATCGAACGGGCGTCGCGCCTCGAGGCTTCGGCGCTTCCACCGGATATCGCGTACGAGGCCCTGAGGGGGCTTTCGACGGAGGCGAGCCAGAAGCTCGCGAGGGTGCGCCCTGGCACGGTGGGACAGGCGAGCCGGATTCCGGGGGTCAGCCCCTCAGACGTCGGGGTGCTGCTCGTGCACCTGCGAGCGCGAGCCCGGGGACGCGGGCAGGCTCGCGGGCGCTGCTCGTGACGACGGCGGCGGAGGAAGATGTGGAGTCCGGGGAACTGAGAGGTCGACTTGAGCTGTTGTGCGGGCCTGTCGCCGACGCTCAACTGGTGTCTCTGCTGCGCTTCCGTGATGCGCTCAGGCGGCGTGGTCGCGCCGCCGGGCTCATGTCGAAGCGGGCAATGGATGCGGTGGAGGAACACATCGTGGACGCGGCTTCGGTGCTCTCCGTGTGTCGATTCGATCGAGACCGCGTGGCAGACGTCGGGAGCGGAGGAGGTTTCCCCGGGGTCGTTCTCTCGGTGCTGGAGCCTACAGCCGACGTGACGCTCATCGAGGCTGCGGAGCGGAAGGTGGCGTTCCTCAAGGGGGTTGTGAGGGAACTTGGGCTGCGAAGGACGCGCGTGCTTCACGGGCGAGCCGAGGAGTCAGGCGGAGAACGGGCGTACGATGCGGTACTCGCGAAGGCGCTCGGATCGATCGAGGTGGCGCTGCCAGTGTGCCTGAGGCTCGTGGCGGTGTCGGGGCGGGTGATCCTGTACAAGGGGCCCGGCTGGGGCGGGCAGGAGCCGGCGGCTCGCGAGCTGGCACGCCAGGCCGGCGCGGAGCTTGGATGGGTGCGTGAGGTTGAGCTGCCCGGGCTGGGACGGAGGAACGTTTTCGTCGAGTTTCACGTGAAACAGCAGGGGCCGTCGGAGGCGAACCAGACGAACCAGGCAGCCTCATGAGTGGACAGGATGCTCGTGTCGACCGGCGTGTGTGTTTCACGTGAAACGTACCCCGCCGCGCCCCGTTCCACGTGAAACGTTGCCCGCGCCATTCCGCCACCCCGCCTCGCGAGCGGCGGGAAAAAGCTGTGGATAACCTCTCCTGTACCCTGCTTTTCTCTTGACAGGCCTGTCCCGCCCTGTATCATCCTTCCAACGCTCCTACTGTCGGATCATCCCCGGCGTGGATGCATCACACTTGTCCACAGGTAGGCGCCTCTTGGGTCGAGTGATTGCGATCGCGAACCAGAAGGGCGGCGTCGGCAAGACGACCACGGCTGTCAATCTTGCAGCCTGTCTGGCTGTCGCTGAGCGCCCAACCCTCCTCATCGACATCGATCCCCAGGCCAACGCGACGAGCGGCCTCGGCATGAGCAAGGCCGACGTCCAGGCAAGCATCTACGAGGTGTTGATCGGCGAGGCGGTCGCGGCCGACGTCGTCGTGCCGGCGCCCGAGCTCCCGTTTCTGTCGATCATACCCTCCCACCAGCGGCTCATCGGCGCAGAGATCGAGCTCGTCAACGTCATGGCGCGAGAGACGAGGCTCAAGCGGGCGCTGGAGCCGGTCCGCGCCGCGTACGAGTACATCATCGTAGACTGCCCGCCCTCTCTGGGCCTCCTGACGGTCAATACGCTGACGGCCGCCGACACGGCGATCGTGCCGATCCAGTGCGAGTACTACGCTCTTGAGGGACTCGGGCAGCTCCTCAACAGCATCAGGCTTGTACAGCGCAACCTCAATCCGGAACTCCGGATCGAGGGGATCCTGCTCACGATGTTCGACGGGCGGCTGAACCTGGCGCGGCAGGTGGCGGAGGAGGCGAGGCGCTACTTCGGGGACCGCGTCTACGAGACGATGATCCCCCGAAATGTCCGGCTGGGGGAGGCGCCTAGTTTTGGTCAACCGATAATACTTTACGATATTCTGTCGTCCGGAGCGCAGACCTACATCGAGCTGGCGAAGGAAGTGATGCAGCGTGGGCGTGAGCCGGAAGAGGTGGGCGTTGCGGCAGACTCGGAGCGCTGATCGAGCGGGAGGCGTGGCGGTGGGGTGTGAGGCGCGAGACGCGAGGGGGCAGGCATGAATCGGAAAGCGCTCGGGCGAGGGCTGGAGGCGCTGATTCCGGAGGTCGGGCGTGAGGCCGGGGCGATCGCGGAGCTGCCGGTCGAGGAGATCGAGGCGAACCCGGACCAGCCGCGGACGCGATTCGTGGATGCGTCGCTGGAGGAGCTGGCGGCGTCGATCTCGGAGCACGGGGTGCTGCAGCCGATCGTTGTGCGGCGGCTTTCGGGGGGCGGGCATCGGCTGATCGCTGGGGAGCGGCGGCTTCGGGCCGCGCGGCTGGCGGAGCTGGAGTGCGTGCCGTGCATCGTGCGGGAGATGGACGACGAGAAGGCGCTGGAGGTTGCGCTGGTGGAGAACCTCCAGAGGGAGGATCTGAACCCGATCGACGAAGCGCATGGCTACGAGACACTGATGGAGATGTCGGGACTCTCGCAGTCGGAGATCGCCGGGCGGGTCGGCAAGGACCGGAGCACCGTGGCGAACGCGCTGCGGCTGCTGGATCTTCCGCTGCTCGTTCGGGAGATGATCACAGCTGGGGAGCTGTCCGCGGGGCACGGACGGGCGCTGCTTGCCGTGAGTCCGCAGGGTGATCTTGAGGCGCTGGCGCGGAAGGCGGCGGCGAAAGGGCTTTCGGTCCGCGAGGTCGAAGCGCTCGCGCGGCGCGGACGGAAGAGGCGGAAGACGGCGCGGCGCCGGCCCACGACGGACCCGGTGATCAGGGATCTGGAGGAGCGGCTGCAGCGGCTCTTCGGGACGCTGGTGCGGATCGAGCGCATGGGGAACGAAGGCACGATTCGCATCGAGTACTACTCGCAGGAGGACCTGGAGCGCGTGCTCGAGCTTCTTCTCTCGCTCGGAGAGGCGCGTCGGGGCGAGAGCGCCATCGGTGCAGGCGCGGGAGACGTCGGCGCCGAGGGTGGGGAGACGCTCTGAGGGTGACGGAGTGTTGACTTGCGCTCGGGGGTTTGGTATCGTCTGTCTCTCTCATGTTCGCGGTTCTGAAGGCGGGCCAGGCGGAGACGCCACGGCCCGTTCCTCAGGGGGTAGGCGATGTTCTCGAGGGACGAGGAGAGAAGCGTGAACGAAGCGAACACAGTCATCGGCGAGGGCACGGTTCTTTCCGGCGACGTGAAGGTCGAGGGGAGCATCGAGGTCGACGGGGAGTTCGAGGGGAAGATCGATGCGACCGACACGCTGATCGTCGGTGAGAACGGCAAGGTCGACGGTGACGCGACCGTTGGAAACGCGATCATCGGCGGCAGGATGTACGGGAACGTCTTCGCGTCGGGCAAGATCGAGCTCAGGCATGGATCGCAGCTTCTCGGTGACATCAAGACGAGAGGGCTCGTGATCGAGGACGGCGTGGTCTTCCAGGGGAACTGCCAGATGGGCGACGTCGTCGACGTGCCCCCGAGACGGCGGGACCAGGAGAGCGCCGACCTCGAAGAGACCGAGGAGCTCGAAGAGGCCGAGGCCTCGTACTGAGCGCGGTCGCGCCGGTCAGTCTGTGCCCAGATGATGCGGGGCTGGGCACGCCCGATGTGGATAACTGTGCATAGCAGCCCTTCTATAGGCTAACTCCACATGACATCAGAAGTTATTCGGCCGAGGCCGTGACGCCAGCGACAGGTTATCCACCGAACGCGGAGCTTGTCAATGGCTGCGACAGGCGGGCAACTGCGCGCGGGAGGACGGGTTGCGGGCGTCGCGGGGTACCGGCGGGCGCTGAACGGGCGACGGGGGACGGTGGAGCACAGCGCCCGAGTGGCGAGCGAAGAAGTACCGGGGAGGCACCGTGGTCTCTGAAGCGATCGATGCGATCAGACAGGCCGAGGACGAGGCCGAGAACCTGGTCCGCGAGGGACGCGCGCGCGCCAAGAAGGTGATGGCGGACGCGCACGAGTCCGCGGAGCGACTGCTGGAGGAGACGCGCCAGGTCGGTCGCGACGAGGAGAAGGCGCTCGTCGAGACGGCGCGGGCGCAGGCCGAGGCGGAGGCCGAGCGGATCGCCGGGGAGAGCGAGAAGGTCGTGGAGGCCGCCGGGCGGGACGGCGCGGCGCGCGTCGGGTCGGCGGTGAAGAGGGTCCTCGAGGCGATCACCGCGGCGGGCTGAACGAACCCGGAGGTCGGGGAGCGGCATGGCAGTCAGCCGGATGAAGAAGGTCCACATCCTTGCGCACAAAGACGCCAAGGATGCGATCGTGGCGACACTTCGCGAGGAGGGCGCGGTCCACATCTCCGAGCCCGCACTCGTGAGCGCCGACGACTCCGACGCGGAGCCGCGGCGGGAGCGCGATCGGGAGGCGCAGGCGGAGCTGGCGAAGCTCGAGTACGTGCGGAGCTTCCTCAAGCCGTACGCGCCGAAAGGGAAGGGGCTCGAGAAGCTCCTGAACCCGAGGGTCTCTGTCGAGGCGGGCGATCGAGATGCGATCCTCGACTCGTTCGACGTAGCGCAGTGGTACGAGCGGTGCGTCGATCTCGAGGGGCGCATGCGAAGCGTCCAGGCCGAGGCGGCGAGGAAGGACGCGCTGGCTGCGGAGGTGGAACGCTGGGAGGGCCTCGGCGTGCCCGTGGAGTCGATCGTGGACACGCGTCTGGCCCGCATCGGACTCCTCACTGTCGAGTCATCGCAGACCGGTCCGCTTCAAGAGGAACTGAGGGAGACCGTCCGTGAGGCGGAGATCGAGGAGGTCTCGCGGTCGGGTTCGGCCGTTCATGCGGTCGTGGCCTTTCACCGGGACGTCGAGCCGTCGGTGACGCCGGCGCTCAAGCGGCACGGCGCGCGGTGGGTCGATCTCGCGGGCGCCGTCGGAGAGCCGGCCGAGGCCGCCGCAACGCTCAGGAGCGAGGCGGAGTCGCTGCGGGCGGAGGTCGCGACGCTCGAATCCGAGGCGGAGGCGGCGGCGCAGGAGTACGGCGACGTTCTCGTCGTCGTCGACGAGATGTCGGAGCGCGTCGCGCGCCACGCGATCGAGGAGCGGTTCGCGACGACGAAGAGGACCTTCCTTATCGAGGGGTGGGTGCGCTCGAAGGATGAGGAGCGGATCCGCGAACGGCTCGGGAAGGTGTCGCCGGAGATCGAGATGAGGACGCGCGGTCCCGAGCGGGGCGAGCAGGTTCCGATCGCCCTCGACAACCGGATGCCGGTCCGGCCCTTCGAGTTCGTGACGACGCTCTACGGGCGGCCGGTCTACTGGGAGGCCGACCCGACACCGCTCCTCGCGCCCTTCTTCATCGTCTTCTTCGGCCTCTGCGTGAGCGACGGTGGCTACGGCCTCACGCTCGCCGCGCTCTCCTTCTTCTTCATGGCCAAGATGCGACCCGGCGGCGGGAAGCAGCTCATGCAGCTGATGTTCATGGGCGGCATCTCGACGGCCGTCGTCGGCGCCTTCACCGGCGGCTGGTTCGGCCTCGAACCCTCCAGCCTGCCGGGGTGGCTGCGCGGCATGATCGTCATGAACCCCCTGGCGGAGCCCATGAAGATGCTGAACGTCGTCTTCGTGCTCGGGATCGTGCAGATCTTCACGGGCCTCGCAATCAAGATGGTCGCCGAGTTCAAAGAGGGGCACTGGATCGACGGCGTCCTCGACCAGCTCGTCTGGATCCTCTTTCTGGCATGCCTCGCGCCGCTCGGTTACAGCTTCATCCTGGGCGGCGACGTGCCGGCCGAGATGATGGCGCTCTGCCGTCGAGGGGCGATGATCGCCGGGATCGTCGTCGTCGTGACGGGCGCGAGGAAGAACCCGAACCCGATCATGAAGGTCCTCGGAGGGGTGCTCAAGCTCTACGACGTCGTCGGCTACTTCGGCGACGTGCTCTCGTACGCGCGACTTCTCGCGCTCGGGCTCGCGACCGGCGCGATCGCGATGGCGATCAACGGCGTGGCCGACATGGCCCGCGGGATTCCGTACGTCGGGTTCCTCGGCGCGATCGTCGTGCTCATCGGCGGGCACCTCTTCAACATCGCAGTGAACTGTCTCGGCGGGTTCGTGCACTCCGGCCGCCTCCAGTATCTGGAGTTCTTCTCGAAGTTCTTCGAGGGCGGGGGGCGCGCGTTCACGCCGTTCCAGACGGCACGGAAGTACTCGATGATCGAGTAGGCTGACCGCCACGCGGCGGGACGGAGACGAAGCGAGACGGAACGGTAGTTCTCGATCCGGGAAGGAGAACGGCATGGAAGGACTGATGCTGGGACTGGCGGGCGCAGCGCTGGCCGCCGGACTCGCGGGAACGGGATCGGCGGTCGGAACCGGCATCGCGGGTCAGGCCGGCTCGGGTGTCGTCGCCGAGGATCCTGAGAAGTTCGGGAGGCTCCTCCTTCTGCAGGCCCTTCCGGGCACCCAGGGCATCTACGGTATCGTCGGGCTCTTCCTGGCCCTGAACAAGGTGACCGAGCTCGGCCTGCGGGCCATGAGCGTCGGCCACGGCTGGGAGGTGCTCTTCGCGTGCCTGCCGCTGGCGATCACCGGTCTCACGTCCGGCATCGCGCAGGGCAAGGTGGCCGGGGCCGCCTGCGGCCTCGTGGCGAAGAGACCCGAGGAAATGGGGAAGGGGATGATCTTCGCGATCGTCGTCGAGACCTACGCGGTCCTCGGACTGCTCGGCACGATCCTGCTTCTCCAGAAGATCACGCTCGGATAGCGCCGGCCCGAAACGCGAAGGCGGCGCCCGGACCGGAGCGTCCGAACGGGAGCCGCGAAGCGAGGATCCGATGGCGGTAGAAGACATCCTGAAGAAGATCGAGTCCGACGCCAGAGAGGCCGCCCTGGCGATCGTGGCCGAGATGGAGCGTGAGGCCGAGACGGTCCTCGACGGGGCCCGTACGAAGGCCGCCCGGGAGAAGGAACGGCTCAAGGCGCGCGCGGAGCAGCGGGCCGCCGAGGAGCGGAACCGCATCATGACGCTCGCGAAGCTCTCCGCGAGGCGGGATCTCCTGAGCGAGAAGCAGCGCCTCATCGACGAGGTCTTCGCCGGCGCGCGGGAGAAGATGATCGCGCTCGGGCGAGACGACTACCGGCGGGCGATGAGGGCGTACCTCATCGACAACGTCGAGTCGGGCGACGAGGAGGTCGTCGTCGCCGAGGGCGATGACCGGATCGATCAGGCGTTCCTCGATGAGGTTTCGCGGGAGATCGGTCGCGGGGGCGGCCTCAGGCTCTCGAAGGAGCGGCGGCCGATCGGGGGCGGGTTCGTGCTCGTGTCGGGCAGGACCGAAGTGAACTGCGCCCTCGACACGATCCTCCGGGCCGCGAGGGAGCGGCTCGAGACCGAGGTAGCCGGTATCCTCTTCCCGGAGGAGAGCGGCAGCTAGACGATAGCGGTCCGGCGGGCGATCGCCGGACGGGAAGCAGAAATGGGCGACGACACGAGATACGCGTACGCGGTCGCGAGAGTGAGGGGCATGGAGACGCGCCTCCTCGACCGGCAGTGGGTCGAGCGGCTTCTCTCCGAGACGGCGGAGGGCGCCCTCAAGGCGCTCGCGGACTCGGCGTATCAGGAGGCAGTCTCCGAGATCGGCCGACCTGAGGAGATCGAGGAGGGCCTCAGACGCGCGCTCGCCGCGACGCTCACCGAGCTTTCGGCGATCGCGCCCGAGCCCGCGCTTGTCGACCTCTTCCGTCTGAGATGGGACTTCCGGAACCTGAAGTCGCTCCTCAAGGCGTCTCTCCTCAAGCTCGAAGACGAGACGGCCGGCGTGGCGGCGGGTCCGGGGACGATCGACGCCGCGGCTCTCGCGCGGGCGGTCCGCGACCGCGACTACACGATGCTGCCGAAACCTCTCGCCGAGGCGGCGCGGGAGGCCGAGGAGCGTTACCGCGACGAGAGCGTCCTCTCGGTGATCGACCGCGTGATTGACGGCGCGCTCTGGCGGCACTCGTTCGAGGTCGCGAGCGAGCACCGGAACACGTTCCTCGTCGACTACCTCCGTACAGAGATCGACCTCTCGAACATCAAGACGTTCGTTCGCGCGAAGGAGTCGGGCCGCGACGAAACGGACCTCGCCGCGGCACTCCTGGTCGGCGGGCGGCTCGACCTGTCGCTCTTCACGTCACATCTCGGGGAGCCCGTCGACGCGTTCGCAAGGGCGATCGAGTACGGGCCGTACGGAGCGTTGGCGGAGGTCTTCCGGGACTGGTCCCGGGACCGAAGCCACCTCCTCGAGCTCGCCTGCGACAACCTGCTCCTCCGGAAGGTGGAGGGGGGAGCGATGGAGGCCTACGGCGTTGAGCCGCTCGTCTCGTACATCCTCCAAAGACAGATCGAGATCAAGCTGGTGCGGACGGCGATCCTCGCGAAGCTCGACGGCGTCGAGCGAGGCGAGGTCGAAGCGAGGCTGAGGTCGATCCATGTCTGATATCGCGTTCATCGGCGACCGTGACACGGTCTGGGGGTTCGGGGCCTTCGGGATCCGCGCGATTCCCGTCGTGGGTCGCGATGAGGCGCGCGAGGCGTTCTCGACTGCGGTGAAGGAGTCGACGGCGGTCATCTTCGTGACCGAGGACGTCCACGAGCACTGTGAGGACCTCATCGCGGAGCACAGGGACGCGGCGCTCCCGGCGATCACCGTGCTCCCGAGTGTGCACGGGTCGCGTGGGACCGCGGCGACCGAGATCCATCGCGCGGTCTCGGCGGCCGTGGGCGCCGACATCCTGACGGAGAAGGCGGGCGAGGAGTAAGCGGAGCAGCATTCGCCGCGCCGGCAACGGGAGAGCGAGAATGGCAGACACGAAGGTACGGGGAACCATCAGGAAGGTGTCGGGCCCCCTCGTCGTCGCGGACGGCATGCGCGAGGCGAAGATGTTCGACGTCGTCCTCGTGAGCGACAAGAAGCTCATCGGGGAGATCATCGAGGTCAAGGGGGACCTCGCCTCGATCCAGGTCTACGAGGACACCGGCGGCCTCGGGCCCGGCGAGCCGGTCGAGTCGCTCGGGGAGCCCCTCTCGGTCGAGCTCGGCCCGGGGCTCATCGAGTCGATCTACGACGGCATCCAGCGGCCGCTCGACAAGATCCGGGACGAGGTCGGCGACCTCATCACGCGAGGCGTCCACGTCCCCGGGCTCGACCGGGCGACGAAGTGGGACTTCACGGCGACGGCGAAGCCGGGCGATGAGGTGGTGGGCGGGGACGTGCTGGGCACCGTGCCGGAGACGACCCTCGTGGAGCATCGGGTGCTCGTTCCGCCGAACCTGTCCGGCACGATCAGGCGGCTCGAGTCCGGGAGCTACACCGTCGAGGACGTGATCGGCGAGCTCGAGGATGCGGACGGGGCGAAGCGCGAGCTTCGGCTCATGCACCGCTGGCCGGTCCGCGAGGCGAGGCCGTATCTGGAGCGGCTGACGCCGGAGGAGCCGCTCGTCACGGGGCAGCGGGTGATCGACGCGTTCTTCCCGATCGGGAAGGGCGGAACGGCGTGCGTGCCGGGGCCGTTCGGCGCCGGGAAGACCGTCATCCAGCATCAGCTCGCGAAGTGGGCCGACGCCGAGATCGTGATCTTCATCGGGTGCGGCGAGCGCGGGAACGAGATGACCGACGTGCTCATGGAATTTCCCGAGCTTCAGGACCCGCGCTCCGGCGAGCCGCTCATGAAGCGGACCGTTCTCGTGGCGAACACGTCGAACATGCCGGTCGCCGCGCGCGAGGCCTCGATCTACACCGGCATCACGATCGCGGAGTACTTCCGCGACATGGGCTACTCCGTGGCGCTCATGGCCGACTCGACGTCCCGCTGGGCCGAGGCCCTGAGGGAGATGTCGGGCCGGCTCGAGGAGATGCCCGGTGAGGAGGGCTACCCGGCGTACCTTCCGGCGCGCGCCGCGCAGTTCTACGAGCGGGCCGGCAGGGTCGTCTGTCTTGGTTCCGACAGGAGGATCGGCGCCCTGTCGGCCGTCGGCGCGGTCTCGCCTCCGGGCGGCGACCTCTCGGATCCCGTCGTCCAGGCGACGCTCAAGGTCGTGAAGGTTTTCTGGTCGCTCGAGGACTGGCTCGCGTACGAGCGGCACTTCCCGGCGATCAACTGGCTCACGAGCTACTCGCTCTACCACGAGAGCCTCGCGGAGTACTTCCGGACCGAGGTCTCCGAGGAGTGGGAGCGGATGCGGCAGGAGGCGATGCGGCTCCTCCAGCAGGAGGCCGAGCTCAAGGAGATCGCGCGGCTCGTCGGCGTCGACGCCCTCTCGAACCGGGACCGTCTCATCCTCGGCACGAGCAAGGCGATCCGCGAGGACTTCCTGCATCAGAACGCGTTCGACGAGATCGACACCTACACGTCGTTCCCGAAGCAGTACCGCATGCTCCGCAACATCATGGCGATGAACCGGATCGCCCAGGAGGCCGTCGGCCAGGGCGTCCAGGCCGAGGAGATCCTCTCGCTTCCGGTGATGGAGGAGATCTCCCGCTCGAGGTACACGCCCGAGGCGAACCTGGACGAGCTCGACGGGATCGGCGCGAGGATCGAGGAGCAGATCCGCGGGCTCATCGAGAAGAGGGCCGGCGCCGAGGAGACGGTCGCGGCCTGACCGGCCGGCCCGGCGCGCCCGACCCCTCGGGCGGCGGGGCCGCGCCCTTTCACCGAGGACGAGCACTGAGGAGAGCTGGCGATGGTGAAGGAATACAGGACCGTGCAGGAGATCGCCGGGCCGCTCCTTCTGGTCGGAGGGGTCTCGGACGTCAAGTACGAGGAACTCGCGGAGGTCGAGCTGCCGAACGGCGAGGTGAGGCGGGGGATGGTGCTCGAAGTTGACGAGGACACGGCGCTCCTCCAGCTCTTCGAGGGCGCGACCGGCGTGAGCGTCGACAGCGCGCGCATCCGGTTCCTCGGGCGGGGGCTCGAGCTCGGGCTCTCGAGCGATATGCTCGGCAGGGTCTTCGACGGTCTCGGACGTCCGAAGGACGGCGGTCCGCAGATCATCGCCGAGGAGAAGAGGGACGTGAACGGCGCGCCGATCAACCCGACGGCGCGCGACTACCCGAACGAGTTCATCCAGACGGGCGTCTCCTCGATCGACGGGCTCAACACGCTCGTCCGCGGCCAGAAGCTCCCGATCTTCAGCGGGTTCGGCCTGCCGCACCCGGAGCTGGCGGCGCAGATCGCGCGCCAGGCGGCGGTCCTCGGGACCGAGGAATCGTTCGCGGTGGTCTTCGCGGCGATGGGAATCACCTTCGAGGAGGCCGAGTACTTCATCTCCGATTTCCGTCGGACCGGCGCCATCGATCGCGCGGTGCTCTTCGTGAATCTCGCCAACGACCCGGCGATCGAGCGGATCGCGACGCCGAGGATGGCGCTCACGGTCGCCGAGTACCTCGCGTTCGATCTCGAGATGCACGTGCTCATCATCCTCACGGACATGACGAACTACTGCGAGGCGCTCCGCGAGATCTCCGCGGCGCGGAAGGAGGTGCCGGGGCGGCGCGGCTATCCCGGCTATCTCTACACGGATCTCTCGACGATCTACGAGCGCGCCGGCCGCATCAAGGGGAAGCGCGGCTCGATCACGCAGATCCCGGTCGTCTCGATGCCGGAGGACGACAAGACCCATCCGATCCCCGATCTCACGGGCTACATCACCGAGGGTCAGATCATGCTGGACCGCGCGCTCCACCGGAAGGGCATCTACCCGCCGATCAACGTGCTCCCGTCCCTCTCGCGACTTCGCGACAAGGGCATCGGCAAGGGCAGGACGCGCGAGGACCACGCGAACCTCGCGAACCAGCTCTTCGCCGCCTACGCCCGCGGCAAGGAGGCGCAGGAGCTGGCGGTCATCCTCGGAGAGGCGGCGCTCTCGCCCGAGGACAAGGCCTTCTTCGACTTCGCGGACGTCTTCGAGGACCGCTACGTGCGCCAGAGCCCGGACGAGAACCGGACGATCGAGGAGACGCTGACGCTCGGGTGGGAGCTCCTCGAGATCCTGCCGCTCTCGGAGCTCAAGCGCGTGAAGCCCGAGCAGATCGAGAAGTACATGAAGAAGGCGTCGTCAGGCGGGCGGAAGAGCGAGGACGTGGAGGAGGCGGCCGAGGCCGGCTAGGCGCTGCATGCCGCCGGCGGCGGAAGGACGGACATGAGGATCCGCGCGAACCCGAACCGAATGCAGCTTCTGAGGCTCAGGCAGCGTCTGGTCCTCGCGAAGCGCGGCCACAAGCTTCTCAAGGACAAGCAGGAGGAGCTGATGCGCCGGTTCCTCGGGCTCGTGCACGAGGCGCGCGACCTCCGAGATGAGGTCGAGCGAGAGATCGCGGGCGCGTACGGCGCCTTCATCTCCGCGCGCTTCGAGATGGACCGGAGCGCCATGGAGGCGGCTCTCGCGTTCTCGAGGCGGCACGTGAGCTTGGTGGCCGACCGGGAACAGATCATGAACCTCAAGGTCCCGAGGTTCACAGTCGAGTTCCCGTCGGACGGTGAAGCCGGATACGGCTATCATGAGACGACCGCCGAGCTCGACCGCGCGATCGAGCGGTTCACGGAGGTCCTGCCGAAGATCATGCGGCTCTCGGAAGTCGAGAAGTCGGTCCAGCTGCTCGCGGCCGAGCTCGAGAAGACCCGTCGCCGCGTGAACGCGCTCGAGCACATCCTCGTTCCGAGTCTCGAGGAGACGATCCGGTTCATCTCCGACCGGCTCTCGGAGCTCGAGCGGGCGACGGCGACGCGGCTCATGAAGGTGAAGGAGATCGTGCGGGAGCACTAGGCGGCCGCGGCGCGGATCACCAGGTCCTGAGGGTATGAAGAAAGCGAGGCACCCGGAGGTGCCTCGCTTCTTCTTGCCGGCCGGAGCGGCCCGGGGGCCGCGACCGGTCGAAGCTTCGCTCTAGAAGTGGAAGTCCATCCTGAGCGAGTAGTCGATGTCGAACGCCGTGGCCTTCGGGCCGTCGGACGTCTGGGTGTCGCGGCCGGGGAAGGTCGACTCGATCTCGGAGGTCACGCTCGTGTACTTCGGGTAGATCTCCGGACCGATCGTGATCGCGCCGTCGGCGAGCGCCCAGTTGTGGCGGAAGACCGGACCGATCGACCAGCCCGAGGCGCTCCACTTGTCGGAATAGTCCTCGGAGTAGTCGTCGTTGATGCTGGCGGAGTGCCACTGGAAGCGCAGGCCGAAGTCGACGGTGCTGTTCTCGGTCTCGAGAATCTCGTAGAACCCCGCGATGCCGATGTTGAACCAGTTGAACGAGAGTTCCTGATCGAAGCGGTATTCGCCCTGCTCCTCCCAGGTGTACTTGAACGTGCTGAAGCCGAACGAGAGCTCGCCCTGGAACTCCTCGCCGTAGCCGAGCGCGACTTCCTTGTAGTTGAAGAGGCCGGTGTCGCACGGGCCGATCCCGTACATCGGTCGGTACATGCTCATCATCATCGAGCTGATGATGTCGTAGTTCCCGGTGCCCGTCATGCGCAGGCTCGCGTACATCTGCGCGGACGCGCTGCACGCTACGAGCATCACCACGACGATCACACCAACGGCAAGAGCGCGACGCATATCGCCTCCTTCTCCTTGTGCCCGGGGACGGCGAGCCGGTCTCGATCCCTGCTCCCGCATCTGTCTCCCCTGTCCGGCCGGGCGACACACCACGGTTATCTCCATGAGGAGCTTCGGCTCCCCGCGAGCTTCGACCGAATCTAGAACCTCGCCCGGATTTTGCCAAGCGAAAAGAGAGGAGATCTGGCGCGTTCCTGAGTTATCTTCATTTTCTCCGGAAGCCCCTTCGCCCGGGGCCGGGGCTGACCGATCACCTGAGGATCTCCTCATCTTCCTGTCGCCAGGGTGGATCGACGATGCACAGGAAGGCGAGCGTGGCGGGCCCCGGGTTGTCGACCCACTGGATGGCCCCGGGAGGGATGAAGACCGCCTGCCCGGCCCGGACTTCCCTCGAGTCCTCACCCACGTGCATCACGCCTGTCCCTTCGAGGATGTAGTAGATCTCTGTCGAGGACAGCCGATGCGGGTACGACGATGCTCCCGGCCGGAGCGACGCGTGTGCGAGGCTGCAGCGAAGTCCCGGGGCTCCCCTCTCGGGGTGGAGAATCTCGGCCAGAGAGGTGCCGTCGCCGGCCGTGCCGCGGGCAAGGTCGGCGACATCCTTGACATCCATCGTGATGTTCTCCCGGATCACGTCCAAGGCTTGCTCGGGCCGATGCAGTGGCCCGAGTTCCACGTCGGTCTTGATTCTGTCAGAAGGATATGGTAAGGGCAAGCGCAGAGCGGAGGTTGCGTGAAGGTGGAGGAGGCGTTGGGCGGCCGCGGTCGCGGAGGCGCGGGCGGGCCGCCTGGAGACGTCGTGGACGAGCGGGGGCGCGGTTTCGTCGCCCCGGTCACAGGAGGTGCGCGATGGTGAGGATGGTGTCGGTCTTTTTGGCTGCGCTCCTGGCGCTGGCTGCGCCTGCGATGGCACAGATCCCGTGCGGGGCGATCGGCGTCGGCGTGCGCGGCGGCATGATGCAGCCCACGGGGGGCGATGAGGAGTTCGAGGACTCCGGGCTGATCGTCGGCCTGAGCGTGATGAAGCCGCTCACGGAGCGCGTGTGCGTCTCGCTCGACTACACGCACGGGGAGACGGAGAACGGTGAGGCGCTGCCCGAGGAGGATCCATGCTCCCGCTTCTCGAGCTGGGGCGAGGCCGATGAGTTCAAGACGGTCTGGAACCGCGCCGAACTCACGGGGATCTACAACTTCATGCCCGAGGACAAGGTGAACCCGTTTGTGAGCCTCGGCCTCGGCATGACGTTCTGGGAGGTCCAGGACTGGTGCGATTCGCAGGTGACCGTTCCGGATGGCTACGACACCGACGGGACCCTCCGGAAGCTCCGCGGCACGGACCTCACCGCCTCGCTCGGGCTCGGGGTCGAGTTCTTCGCGACCCGGAACGTGTCCGTAGCCGTCGGAGGGAAGTACTCGCTGCTCTTCATGAACGACAAGGACAACGTGGGGCTGAGCTCGGCGCTCGGTCCGGACTACGTGGACGCGAACAACGCGATCATGGACGTATACGCGAGCGTCAACTTCTACATCGGACCGATGGACTGCGACGGGGACGGTATCTTCGAGGAGGACCAGTGTCCGCGCATTCCTGAGGACATCGACGGGTTCGAGGACGAGGACGGATGTCCGGACCCGGACAACGACCAGGACGGGATCCTGGATGTCGACGACGCGTGCCCCGATGATCCCGAGGACTTCGACGGGTTCGAGGACGAGGACGGATGTCCCGACCTCGACAGGGACGGCGACGGCATCATGGACGATGACGACGCCTGCCCGGACGACCCCGAGGACATCGACGGGTTCCAGGATGCGGACGGCTGCCCCGACCCCGATAACGACGGCGACGGCGTGCTCGACGGAATGGACGCATGCCCCGGCACGCCGAAGGGAGTCGTCGTCGACGCCAAGGGCTGCCCCAAGAAGGTCGAGAAAGTGGAGGCCCCGGCGGAGCCGCTCGAGGTGATCGGCGAGGAGATGATCTCGGTGACGGTCTACTTCGATCTCGCGAGCGACGCGCTCCGCGAGGACACGAAGCAGAAGCTCTCCGACATCATCGACGTCCTCAAGGCCAATCCCGATCACGCGATCGAGATCGAGGGCCACGCCTGCGATCTCGGCACGGAGGAGTTTAACCAGAGTCTCTCGATGCTGCGCGCCCACGCGGTTCGCATGTACCTCGCGCGCCGCGGCATCGAGGAGGACCGCATTTCGATCTCCGGCAAGGGCGAGACGGAACCGGTCGCGGCGAACGACACCGAGGAAAACCGCCGCCTGAACCGCCGCGTCATCGTTACAACGACCGCGAGATAGGGCGGAGCACCGAAGAGGCAGTCAGAAACCGGAGGCATCATCGGGCCCGGGTCCCCACCGCGGGGCGCCCGGGCCCGGTCCTTTTTCATGACGACCGTTCGTGGCACATACCTTGCTAAATGTCTTGCCGGAAGCCCGTGTCGGCGGCCCCATGCGGGCCGGCCTCTCGGGCCAAGTGCGGTGCCGCGTCCTCCGGTGGGGGGCGCCGGTCGGGGATGTCCCGAACGAGAAGGACCTCGCCATGGACGAGCTCGCGAGCCAGAAGACGCGGAAGCGGATCGTCGTCGTCTCGTCACAGGACCGGGACGCGCGGTTCGTTGTGGAGCGCCTCGCGGCCGCCGGCTACGAGCTCGTCGACTGCGCCGACGCCGACAGTGCGTGCGAGGTCGCCGCGAGGTCCGACCCCGACCTCATCCTTCTCGACATCGGGCTCGATGCGGTCCGCGAGCATCGCGTGCTTGAGGCGCTCGCCGACGACCGCAGAACCCTCGCCGTGCCGATCCTCTTGCTTACAAAGAGGAGCGACCCGTCCCAGGATGGCGCGCTCTCACGATGGCCGTCGGTCGACTGGATGAAGCGGCCGTTCGGATCCGCGGAGCTTCTCTCTCGCGTCCGGGCGGTCCTCCGCGTCGCCAGGAGCGACGTCCGGGCCGGTCCGGGGTGCTCGCGGGACGCCCTCACGAGGCTCTACAATCGCGAGTACTTCGAGGCGCGGCTCGTCAAGGAGGTCGACCGGGCGCGGAGGTACGCGCGGTCGGTCGCCTGCGTGATGATCGACGTCGACGGGCTCCGTTCGATCAACTCCCGCTACGGGCATGACGTCGGAGACGAAGTCCTGAGACTTCTGGCCGACATCCTCCTCTCGCAGACACGCACGCCGGACGTCGTGGCGCGGTACGGCGGGGAGGAGTTCGCGCTGCTTCTGCCCGAGACGAGCGCGAGCGACGCGGGCGTGCTGGCCGAGAGGATCCGGGCGGCGTTCTGCGAGCGGGGCGCGCGCTGCGAGGAGGGCGACGTCGTCGCGACGGTCAGCTGCGGCGTCGCGGTCTATCCCGACCACGCCAACGACCAGGCGACGCTCGTGCGGATGGCCGACTCCGCGCTCTATGACGCAAAGCGTGAGGGGCGGAACCGTACGGAGATCGCGTTCGCCGACGTCGGAGAGCCGACGAGCGCCGAGGGTCTCCAGGGGGCGACGATCCTTCTCGTCGAGGACAACGACCTGAGCAGGAGCGTCGCGTCGGTCGTTCTCCGAGCGAGTGGATATCGCGTGATCGAAGCGGTCGACGGTGTGACCGCGCTGGCCCTTGCGCGGGCCTCGCACCCCGACCTCGTTCTCATGGATGTGCAGCTTGCCGGGCTCGGCGGGCTCGAGGTGACCAAGAGGCTCGTCGAGATGGAGGAGACGCGGGACATCCCGATCGTCGTCCTCACGGCGAGCGACCTTCCCAAGGATCTCGAGGACATCGTGGGAGCGGGCTGCCGCGGATACATCACGAAGCCGATCGACACCGCGAACCTCGCGACGGAGATCGAGGGCTTCCTCAGACAGGCGACCCGCTGAGCGGACCGCGGTCCCCGTCCCGACTTCTCGGAACATCATCTCTCCCGATGTGATACCATGCGACCGACGGCGCGGGAGCGCCGGAGGAGATCGATCGTGGATCGTCTCGGGGGTCTCGTCATGAGAGATCACAGAGCCTGCGACGGCCGGTGTGCGTCGCGATTCGTCGCGGCCGCGCGCGTCTGCGGGCGAACGGCGATCGTCGTCGCCGTGGCCGCGCCGTTCGCTCTCTGGGGCTGTGCGGCTCGCGCGCCACTCGAGGACGCGGGGCCCTCCGGCGGCATCGGGGCCTGGGTCTGCGTTCCGGTGGAGAGCGACATCGCGGATTGGGCCGGCGTGGGCCCCGAGTGGTCCGTCGACCGCGGCGCCATGGTCTCCGCTCACGGCTCCGAGAAGGGGTCGGGGCCCTCCGAGATGGCCGTGACCCGGGAGGAGGCCCTGCGGGCGGCGACGGGCTCCGCGGTCGCGGCGGCTACCGAGCTCCTTGCCCGGCGCGGCGTTCGCTTCGACCGTTCGAGACTCGATGAGATCGAGCGCTCCGCGACCGACGCCCTTCTCGACGGCGGCGAGCCGACGCTGCCCCGCGTCGGAATCCGCGCTCGCCTCGTGGAGCGCTGCGAGAGCCCGAACGGGGCGTCGACCGGCTGGCGCGTCCGGGTTCTGGCGGAGTACCCGATCGGGCGGCTCCGGGGGGACGTGAACAACGTGAACTGGGAGCGGGCGCGGCTTGTCCGCGAGGCGGGCGTTCTGCGCGCCTCGGCCGCGGAGTTCTTCGGCGAGGGGCAGTGGCTCGACGGCGTCGCCGAACTCGGGAGAGCGGCCGACGCGCTTGCGAGCGGGGGCTTCCCGCGTGTCGGCGCGACGGACCGGGGAGCGCCGTCGACCGTCGAGGGCGAAGCGGAGTTCCTGCGGCGCGGACTCGAGCTGGATCTCGCGGCGGCGTTCGGGACGCTCCGCCTCTCCGGCGAAGGGCCCGGTCCCGCCGTGGAGGCCAACGGGAGCGAGCCGGCCATCGTCAGGGCGCGTACCACGTTCGTCTGGGGCGGAGAGGAGAGGGGGGCCGCGGGAGTGCCGGTCACGTTCGACGCGACCGGCGGACCTGCGCAGCTCGAGGCGGCCGCGTCTACCGATGCCGGTGGTGAGGCGAAGTGCGTGATCGTCGCGGCGTACGGTGAGGCGGGCGAGCGCTCGGTCGCTGTCTCGGTCGACGGAACGGTCGCCGTGGCGGCGGCGGGAGAGGAGGCCGCGCGGATGCTGGAGACAGTGGTGCCGGGTGGAGCGGCGTCCGTGATCGTCGGGGCCTCGCTGCCGTTCTACGTCGTCCGGGACGGCCACGGCACGACTGTCTGTCTTGAGGTCCGGGGCTGCGACGCGGCCGACGCGGCCGTCTTCCGCGAGACGGCCGCCGCCGCGCTCTCGGCCGACGGCTATGCGGTCCTGGAGTGCGCTCCCGGGATCGACGTGCTGGTCACGGGCGATCTCGCGATCTCCGCGAGCGCCGGCGGGGACCTCTGGAGGGCCGACGTTTCCGTCGAGCTCTCGGCGATCGACCAGTCGACGCTCCGAGATCTCGGCGGGACGACGATCAACGTCTTCGAGGAGAGCAAGAGAGGGAGGCGCGAGGCCGAGGTCGTCGCTCTACGCGAGGCCGGGCGACTGGCGGCCTCCTACCTGTCGCGACGCGGGGCGCGGTCATCGACGGCGGTCGAGAAGAGACTCGACGAGTCGTAGACGGAGAACGTGAAGAATCCCCAGCCGAAGCCGGAGACGTTTCCCTCGGCGCCGACCTCCGCCAGCGGTCCCGAGACCGCGGCGACCCGCCCTTCGATCGCTCCCGCGAAGGCAATCGAGTCCGTGAGGACGACCGTCGTCTCCCTGGTCGATGCCTCGAGGACGAGGGAGTCGCCTCGCGCGGCCTTGAGGACGGCCCTCACGTCGTAGTAGTCGGCCCCCTCAGTCGCCTCCCATGCGATCCTGAGTGTCTCACCGACCGACGCGGCAGCGGGGGCGGCGGGGCGGGGTGGATCCGGTACCGCCTCGAGCGCGGTGGCGATGCCCGAGGCATCGATCGTGACCGAGAGCTCCGCCTCGATCCCCGGCGCCCAGATCCAGCCGGTCTCGTGGAGCGCCGCCGCGAGTCCTGGAGGATCGGAGACCGCGACCGAGGCCTCGAAGGCACGGTCGTTGATTGTGGTCGTGAGCGCTCCCGGGAGAGGATCGGCGGTGCAGAAGATCTCGGCGCGCGTGAATCTTCCGGACGTTCCGACGCCCTCGATGGCGGACGCGATGATGGAGGGTTCGAGCCCGTCCTCGATCCCGGGACAGGTCACATCGTCCGAGCACCCGCCGAGAGCCACGAGCGAGACGGCCGTGCAGAAGGCCGCGAGGAGCGGGCGGAGACCTCTTTCCAGCTTCATGGAGCACCTCTCCCGCGGACTCGCCGCGTGACCGCGCCTTGCGCAGAGCCCCCGGAGGCGGGGTTCAGCGGCTCCCGGCAAACGGTTCCTGGTTCAGAAGCAGGTCCTTCGTGCCCCCGCGCCGCCGGAGTTCGTGGATCGACCCGTCGACGACGAGCACCTCGGCGGGTGTCGGATGGGACAGGAAGCCGAGCAGGCTCATCGAGTACCCGTACGCCCCGGCGTTGAAGAGCCCGACGAGGTCGTCGATCGAGATGCTCTCGGGCGCCTCGATCCGCCGGCAGGTGATGTCGATTGGCGTGCAGAGCGGTCCCGCGACCGCCGCCGTGAGGGCGCCCGGTTGGTCGAGCCTGTTGACGACGCGCGCCTCGTGATCGACGCGCATCATCACCGGGCGGAGGAAGTGGTTGACGCCCCCGTCGGTGATGACGTACCGCTCTCCCCGCGACTCCTTCAGCTCGACGACGCGGCTCACGAAGACGCCGCACTCGGAGACAAGATAGCGGCCGAGCTCGAGAAGAAGCCGCGCCCCTCGGTCCTCGCGGAACGACGCAAAGGCGCTCTCGACCCTCGGGCCGAGCGCGCCGATGTCGATCGGTCGCTCTTCGTTGTAGTGAGGAACGCCGATGCCTCCTCCGAAGTCGATCGCCGCCACGGGCTCTCCCGTGATCTCCTCGAGGCGCAGGGCCGCGGCGACCGTCCGCTCCGCGTTTGCGACGATCTCGTCGGGATCGAGGATCTGGCTCGCGGTGTAGACGTGCACACCCACGATCTCGACCGCCGCGCGATCCCAGGAGTCCCCGAGAGCATCGAGCTTCTCCTCGTCGATCCCGAACTTGCTCGGTCCGCCGGCCATCTGCTCGTGCAGCGGGCCCGCCGACCCGCCGCCGGCCTTCGCGAGCCCGGTCGACGTGTTGATCCTGAGCGCGGCGCGCGCCGGCATACCGAGAAGCCGCGCGACCTTCGCGAGTCGCTCGAGCTCCCGCAGGGACTCCACGTTGACAGCGAAGATCCCCGTGACGACGGCCTCCTCGAGTTCCCGGTCGGTCTTCCCGGGGCCCGCGAAGACGATGTCGAGGGGGTCGACGCCGAGTTCCCGCGCGATGAAGAGCTCTCCGCCGGACGCGATCTCGACGCCGGCGCCGAGCGAACGAAGATAGTCGGTGAGTCCGAGCGACGGGTTCGCCTTCATGGAGTAGAGGATCTCGAAGGACGGTAGGGCGGCCCGCAGGGCTTCGTATCGCGCGCGGACCATGTCGCCGTCGTACACGTAGAACGGTGTCCCGACGCGGGCCGCGATCTCCGTGACCGGCACGCCGCCGACCACGAGGACACCGTTTCTCGTCTCGAAGTTCCTGAGCATCCCGTCTCCGCGATGAGAGTTTCCGGCCCCTACTTTTTCCTGTAGACGTCGATCCGCGTCGTACCGCCGAAGATGTAGAACGGGAACGGCTCGGCGATCGCCGTGTCGACGCCGATCTTGACGTACTCCTCGCACAGGTTGGCGCCCGTCTCGCAGAACATCACGAGCTTCGTGCCGCCGCGGCGGGCCGCGGCGAAGATCTCCTCCATCGTATTCGTGGAGATGATCATCCCCGTGATGGCCGCGACGGCGCACTCCTCGACCAGCTCGAGCGTGCGCTCCATCCCCTCGACGGTCACGTCGTGAACGAGACTTCCCACGAGAAGGGGATCGCCGTCGGTCGCGGCGACGTCGATGCCTCTCCGGCGCAGCATGCCGACGATATTGCCGATGACCCCGACGTTCAGGACCCTTCCTCCCTCCTGTCCGGAGATCTCGAGGAGCCGTGAGATCTCGTCGGCCACGATTCCGGCTCGCCAGAGCGCCTTCTCCGCCGACGTACCGGTCATCGTCATCGTTTCGTCAGGGTGCTTCTCGAAGGCGGAGTAGAGCGCGTCGAGCGTCGCGACCCGGAAGCAGCGGTAGTCGTGGGGCGCGTCACGAGCGTCCTGGTTGAGAAGGGGGAATCCCTCCTGGAGCGGGGGGATCCGGTCGCAGTAGCAGGCGCCCTCCCCCACCGTCTGAACGAGGAGAAACGTGTAGCTGAACGCTCGCTCCGCGGGGTTCGGGCGGAAGAGAAGATCGGTCCGCCAGAGCCCGCGAATCGTGAAGGCGTCGTCCGGATAGTCCCGACTCTTCTCGATACCGATCTCGAGCAGCGTCTCGAGGCAGTCCACGCTCGTCTCCATGGCTGTGGGCTTCGTCAAGCCTGAAGACTATAGCAACGGCGCGCTGCTTCGTCAATTCGGGGCGCCCGGCGATCGGTGGCGGCCTCGGGTGGAAGGTCCGACCGCCATCAGGCATCCTCTCGGCGGGTGCGCGATAGTATCCACCAGGTGTCCGTGATATACTGGGAGCGGCGACCGGTCGGCAGTCGAAGCGGCGTTTCTCTTTCGATCATCTGGAGGACCTCGTGAGCCGGTTTCGTGTCGGCGCAAGAACCACCACGGTGCTGGCGATCGCCGGTGCCGCAGTAGTGGGTGTCGGGAAGGCGGTCCTGCTGTGGATGCTGCCGCTTCGCGCGCTCGTCATGTGTCCATGGCTTCTCGACGACACGTTCATATTCGCGAGGATCGCGCGCAACCTCGCCATCGGGCGAGGGTACAGCTTCGACGGCGTGACGCCCACGAGCGGCGCGCCGCCGCTCTGGATATGGATAACGTCACTGAATCACCTGCGACTGGGTCCCGAGGCGGCCGCGCGGGTTACGCTCGTCGAGTCTGTTGTGCTCGGAGCTGCCGCTGCCGTGATGGTATTCCTGCTCGCGCGAAAGGTCCTGAGCACGCGCGTGGCCTGGACCGCTCTCGCCTTGACGGTCTTCCTGGCTCCGCTCCTCTTCTCCTGCGGCGTCGGGATGGAGACGAGCCTCTTCACCCTGCTGGGCCTCCTCTGTCTCTTCATGTATGTGCGGATGGGGGATGAGGGTTCAACGCTGTCGTACTTCGCTCTCGGGTGCGTGCTGGGCATCACGCACCTGGCGCGCCTCGACGGCGCTTTTCTCACGTTGGCTATCGTCGTGTACGAGGCCGGACGCGTCTTCAGGCTCCCGCGGGGCGAGCGACAGAGGGGTGTCGTGCGGCTTCTTGCGCTCGCTCTCGGAGCCGGGCTTCTGTCCGTTCCCGCCGCAGTCCTCGCGTTCCGCGCAGAGGGCTCCCTTCTTCCAGCGAACCAGGTCGGCCGGCGCTGGATCGCCTGGGAGAGCGTCCGGCTGGCCGACGGAAGCGTTCCGCTCCCGCTCTACGTTCGCGGGGTGGTCCGGAGGTTCCTCGAGTTCCAGAATCTCGTGAACATCGAGACCGGATCGGGTGTCGTGGCCGCGCTCTCGGTCCTGTGGCTCGCCGTCAGGCGTCGCGCGGGGCGTCTCCCCTGGATCGCAGGGATCTACCTGGTGTCGTACTTCGGAACGCTCGTGCTCTATCAGTGGTTCTTCCCCGACGCCCACGGCTTCAGATATCTGAGTCTCCCGGCCCATCTTCTGTCGATCACGGTGGCGGGATTCCTCTGGGACGCCACGGAGCTCGCGGGGTTCACCCGGAGAGCGAGGGTCGTGGTCGTCGGAGCCCTCGTTCTTCTTCTGCTCTCCACATCGGCGTATCGCTACCGAGACGTGAGCAGGGGGCTAGGGTCCGTGGAGAACGCGCGGATCCTGCCGACGTTCACTCGTGCCGAGGTGGACGAGTGGTGGGCCATGATCGACTGGATCGGCGCGAACATCCCGGCCGGCACGGTCGTCGCTGCGACCGACCACGGCAAGCTCGCCTACTTCACGGACGTTCGGGTCATCGATCTCGAGGGGATTCTCGATCCGGCCATGATCGATCGCTTCCTTTCGGGGACCACCGGTGAGTATCTGAAGGGCCGCGGCGTGTCGTACGTCCTCCTGCCCGCCAATCCGCACCGGCTGGCGAATCGCATGGTCTCCGGGGCGCTGGCGCTGGAGGAGGTGCCCGACGCGCCGCGCGAGGTTCTGCGATCGCTCTGGCGCGTCGTCCCGCCTTCCCCCGACGACTAGTCCAGGAGGGCTCTCCCGGGGTCCTTGCCTCTCCACCCTTTCCTTGCTAGACTGCTGACAGAAGGGCGGCGTCCGGCGAGTTGCGGGCGGCGCCCATGAGGAAACCGCGGCGCGGGGACCGAGCACGGTCCCGGCGCGGCGGGTTCGTCTATGTTGCCGGGGCGCGGCGCTCCGGTCTCACCGGAATGAGGAGCCTATGAATCCGGAAGCCACACCCCAGGGCGGCGACATCGACGCCATCGCCGCGCTGGCCGACGCGCGGAGCGGTGTTCTGGGAGAGATCCGCAAGGTCATCGTGGGGCAGGACCGTGTCATCGAGGAACTCCTGATCGCGATCCTCGCCGACGGCCACTGCCTGCTCATCGGTGTGCCGGGCCTCGCGAAGACGCTCATGGTCAGCACGCTGGCCGGCATCCTCGATCTCACGTTCAAGCGGATCCAGTTCACGCCGGACCTCATGCCGTCGGACATCACGGGAACCGACATCATCGAGGAGGACCCGGCGACGCACGCGAGAAGCTTCAAGTTCATCCGCGGGCCGGTCTTCGCCAACGTCGTCCTCGCCGACGAGATCAACCGCACGCCGCCGAAGACCCAGGCGGCACTGCTGCAGGCCATGCAGGAGAAGCAGGTGACGGCCGGAGGGAACACCTATCCGCTCGAACTGCCGTTCTTCGTTCTCGCGACGCAGAATCCGATCGAACTGGAGGGAACCTACCCGCTTCCCGAGGCGCAGCTCGACCGCTTCATGTTCAGCGTCCACGTCGGGTACCCGAGCGAAGACGAGGAGCGGGAGATCGTCGAGTCGACAACGAGCGCCTACGTTCCCGACCTTCGGAAGATCCTCTCCGCGGCGGACATCCTGAGGCTCCAGAAACTCGTCCGTCGGGTACCCGTGCCCGATCACGTCCTCGAGTACGCGATCAGGCTGGCACGGAGCACACGGCCGGATGGCGGGGCGCCCGAGTACGTGAGGAAGTGGGTGAGCTGGGGGGCGGGGCCGCGCGCCTCGCAGTACCTGACGCTCGCCGCGAAGACAAGGGCGATCCTCCGCGGGCGGTACGCGCCCGAGCGCGAGGACGTGCGGAGCGCGGCGCAGCCGGTGCTCAGGCATCGTATCGTGACGAACTTCAACGCTGAGGCCGACGGCGTCTCGCCGTCCGAGATCGTCGAGAGGCTCGTGGCGGACCTGGGCTAGCGCGGCCGCCGCCGCTTCCCTCCGCGCGAGTCGAGGAGGACTCGAGAGCGCGGGTCATCCCTCCCCTCCGCGCGAGTTGAGGAGGACTCGAGAGCGGGGGTCGTCCCTTCCCTCCGCGCGAGTTGAGGAGGACTCGAGAGCGGGGGTCGTCCCTTCCCTCCGCGCGAGTTGAGCCGCGCCGCAGGCGCGGCGTGTGTCTGAGCCCGGAGGGAAGGGACGACTCCCGCTCGGTTGAGGCGCGGCGTGTGTCTGAGCCCGGAGGGAAGGCACGGCTCCCGCTCGGTTGAGGCGCGGCGCGCATCTGAGCGCGGAGCGAGGGCAGGCGGGCACCGAGTTCTTTCGGAGGCGGTCGATGGCCGAAGAGACCTTCAGACGATTCCTCGACCCCGCGGTCGTCTCGAAGCTGGCGACCATGGATCTCCGCGCGCGGCTGATTGTCGAGGGCTTCGTCGCGGGCCTCCACAGGAGCCCGTACAAGGGTTTCAGCGTCGAGTTCGCGGAGCATCGCCAGTACATGCCCGGCGACCCCCTGAAGCACATCGACTGGAAGGTCTACGGGAAGACCGATCGCTTCTATATCAAGGAGTACGAGGAGGAGACGAACCTCCGGGCCTACGTTCTGCTCGACGCGAGCGGCTCGATGGGCTACGGGAGCGACGAGATCTCGAAGATCGAGTACGGCCGCTACCTCGCCGCCGCGCTCGTCTACCTCATGCTCAAGCAGCAGGACTCGGTCGGCCTCCTCGTCTTCGACGATCGTGTCCGCGAGTTCGTGCCGCCGCGCTCGACGCCCCGCCAGCTCCACGTCCTCCTGCGGGAGCTGGACCGCGCGCGCCCGGCCTCCGAGACGGACATCGGAACGGTCCTGCACGATCTTGCCCGAAGGATGCGGAGAAGGGGCCTCGTGATTCTGATCTCGGATCTCCTCGACGATCCGGCGAAGGTGCTGCCCGGCCTGAAGCACTTCCGGCACATGAAGCACGAAGTGATCGTCCTGCACGTTCTCGATCCTCGCGAGACGGGATTTCTCTTCGACGGTGACGCGACCTTTCGGGACATGGAGACCGGTGAGCTCATGACGACCGAGGCGCTCTCGATCCGCTCCGACTACCTGAGGGAGGTCGAGAAGTGGCGCGCCACCCTCGCGCGTGCGTGTGCGGAGAGCCGCATCGACTACGTTCCGATCGACACGTCGACGCCCTACGATCGGGCCCTTTTCTCGTACCTCGAGAAGCGAAGGCGGTTGGGATAGGGTGGAGAGGTCCGGAGGCTCCTGTTGAACGTCGTTTTCTTGAATGCAGGGTTCCTCTTCGCCGCGCTTGCGGCGCTCCTTCCGCTTGTGATCCACCTCATCAGCAGGAGGCGCACGAAGACCGTCGATTTCAGCTCGCTCCGCTTCCTGAAGGAGCTCGAACGGAAGAAGGTCCGGCGCGTGCGACTGCGGCAGGTCCTTCTCCTTGTCATCAGATCGCTCATCCTTCTCGCCGTCGCGCTTGCGCTCGCCAGGCCGACGCTGCGCGGGGCCGCTGGAGCGTCGGTTCACGCCAGGACGTCGGCGGTCATCGTCCTCGATACGAGCGCGAGCATGTCCAGGAAGCACAACGGGCGGACGGTCTTCGACGAGGCGGTGCGGGTCTGCCGCGAGATCGTCTCCCTCATGGATGAGGGAGACCAGGCCTTCCTTGTCGACGCGGCCACGCCCCGAGCGCCGTTGCTCGATGAGGGCACGTTCGCGCGCGGCGTGCTCCTCGACGCGCTCGACGGGGCGGGCTCCGGAGCGGGGGGGACCGACTACGTGTCGGCGCTCGAGCAGGCGCGCGAGCTTCTCGCGGGGGCCCGCAACCTGAACCGCGAGATCTACGTCGTCGGAGACCTTCAGCGATCGGGCTGGCGCAGCGGGTCCGCGGGTGTCGAGCCGGCCCGGGGCGCCGAGCCCGACGGCCCTTCATCGGCGGACGTCTTTCTTGTGCAGGTGGGAGCGTCCGCGGGCAATCTTGGCGTCTCCGCCGTCGACGTGGCGCGGAGGTACGGCGGACCTTCGGGACACTTCTCCGTGACGTCTTCGATCGTGAACCACGGGACGCGGGAGGTCTCGGCGCCGGCGAAGATCTACGTCGACGGCGAGCAGGTCGGGCAATCGGGCATCCGCGTTCCGGCCGGCGGCACCGCGACGGTCTCGTTCGCGGCCGCCGTGGACGATGCGCGGTGGCATGCGGGCCACGTCGAGCTGCCGGAGGACGCGCTCGCGATCGACGACCGGCGGTCCTTCGTGATACCGGCGGCGTCTCCCACCGAGGTCCTCGTCGTCGGTGCGGACGGCCGGGAGGCCCTTGACGACGCGTACTACCTCGCGCGCGCGCTCGATCCTGCGGCAGGGGGAGAGCGCTATCGGCCCGTGGTCGTCGACGCCTCGGCGCTCGCGGCCCAGGACCGCTCGCGGTACGCGCTCGTGGTTCTGGCCGACCCCGGAGAGCTTGGAGGCGAGGCGCGGCGGTGGCTCGAGGGCCGGGCCCGGGAGGGCGGGGCGTGCCTCGCGATCCTGGGGAGCCGGACCGACGTGCGGTCCTGGAACACGGACCTCGCGCCGACCCTCGGGGCGGCGGCCGTTCGCGCTCCATTCGAGCGCGAGTCGGGTGTGCGGCTGGCTCCGGCGGTCGGCGGGCATCCGCTTCTCGAGGGGCTCGTCGTCGGGGACCGCCTGATCGACGACGTCTCCGTCCGGCGCGGGTTCGTGGTCGACGCGGCGAATTCGGAGGTCCTGCTCGAACTCCCCGGGATCGGTCCCGCCCTGGCGATCGCGCGCGCGGAGTCCGGCGCGAACGTGGCGACGCTCGCAACCGGTCTCGATCGAGCCGAGTCCGACCTGCCGAAGAGCGGGCTCCTCGTTCCGCTCGTCGATCGGCTCGCGTCGAGGTTGACCGGGGACTGGGGCGGCAGGCGTGACTTCGTCGTCGGCGAGGCGATCGAGCTCTCTCTTCCGGCCACGCCATCGGGTCGGCTCGAGTTCGAGACGCCACACGGGGAGCGCGTTCTGGCGGATCGCCGCGCGGTCCCACGGGAGACCGCGTCCCTGCGCGGGTCGCGGGATCCCGGCGTCTATCGCCTCTTCGAGTCGGACGAGCCGATCGCCCTCGCGGCGGTCAACGTCGATCCGGCGGAGTCGCGGCTCGATCCGATCGGGCCGTCGGATCTCGAGGAGATCCCCGGGGGATCCGGGTTCAGGTTCGTATCGCCGGACGCAGAGATCTCCGGGCAGATCATGGAGGCGCGGCGGGGGCGAGAGATCTGGAGGGCGCTCATCTACCTCGCGCTCGGGCTCGTTGCGATCGAGATGATCGTGGCGCGCCCCAGGGCGGCCTGGGTACCGACGGGAGGGACGGATGCCGGGACGGGCGATCGTTGAATCGGTGATGGGCGGCGAGCCCTTCGACGAACTTGTCCGGCTCGTTGAGGCGGGCGACGATCACATCTGGGTCGGGGGCCTCCTCGGCTCGTCGCGGGCCCTTGCCGCGGCCGTCCTCTCGAGACGGGCGCCTCGCACCTGGGTCGTCGTGGCCCCGACGCCCAACGATGCGGAGCACCTCCACGACGACCTCACGACCTTCCTCGGCGAGGGCGACGTGCAGCTCTTCGGAGAGTGGGAGACGCTTCCGTACGAGCGCCGTTCGCCGCTGGCCTCGATCACCGAGTCACGCCTCGTGACGCTTCACCGCCTTCTCTCCGGCGCTCCGATGATCGTCGTCACGACGCCGAAGGCCGTCATGCAGGCTACCCTGTCGCGAAGGCTCCTGGCAGAGACGACACACCAGCTGAAGTCCGGCGGGACGTTGCGCCTCGAGGAGTTCACCGAGAACCTCGTCGATCTCGGCTACCGCCGCGTTCGGATCGTCGAGGAGTCCGGCGACTTCAGCGTCCGCGGCGGGATCCTCGACCTTCTGCCGTTCGGCTACGACGATCCGATCCGCGCCGAGCTCGTCGGCGACACCGTCGAGTCGCTCCGGCAGTTCGACGTGTACACCCAGCGGTCGATCAGGACACTCGATGAGGCGGTCGTGCTGCCGCGGAGGGAGGTCGTGCTCGTCGGAGAGGGCGCGGGAGACCTGTCGCAGCGGCTCCTCGCGGCACACCCGGGCGACTCCGAGGACCGCGACCATCTGCTCGACGGGCTTGACTCGAGGTTCCACTTCGACGGTGTGGAGCAGTACATCCCGGCGATCCATCCCGACGCGGAGACGCTCGTCGACTACCTTCCCGGCGACGCCGGTCTCTTCATCGCGCGGGAGGACGAGGTGCTCGACCGCGGCGAGCAGCTTCTGCTCGAGGCCGCCAGGATCTACATGGAGAACCGCGAGCAGGCGCCCCTCTGTGATCCCGAGGCGCTTCTCCTTCCGTTCGAGAGGTTCCTCGAGCGTCTCGGTCGGCGGCCGGTCGTCGCGTCGGGCGTCGTGCAGAGTCGTGCGTTCTCGGGATATCGCAAGATCACGGTCGAGACGCGCCTTCAGGAGTCGTTCGGCTCCGACATCGAGGGACTGAGAGAGCGTCTCTCCGCGCTCGCGGGCGGCGGGCGCGTCGTCATCATGTGCGACAATCGCGGACAGGCCAGCCGGCTCGAAGAGCTTCTCGGCGACGCCGCCGAGGAGGTCGCGCTCGAGATCGGAAGCCTCGAGAAGGGCTTCTCGCTGCCCACGGCCCGGCTCGCGGTCTACACCGACCACGACATCTTCGACCGGTACCGGCGGCGCCGGCGACGGAAGTTCCGCGGGGGCGCCCCGATCGCCACGTTCGAGGCCCTCACCGAGGGCGACTACGTCGTTCACGTCTCCCACGGGATCGGTCGATACGTCGGCGTCACACGCGTCGAGGCCGACGGGCGACTCGTCGACTGCGTCGTCGTCGAGTACGCCGAGAGTGGAAGGCTCTACGTTCCGGCCGAGGAGATCGACCGCCTCCAGAAGTACGTCGGCAAGGAAGGCCACGAGCCCAAGCTGAACAAGCTCGGCGGCGTCGCGTGGCAGAAGACGAAGGCCCGTGCGAAGCGGGCGGTCGCCGAGCTGGCGAGGGAACTCCTGGATCTCTACGCGTCGCGCAAGGCGAAGCCCGGCTACGGGTTCTCGGCGGACACGGTGTGGCAGTCCGAACTGGAGGCCTCCTTCATCTACGAGGAGACGGAGGACCAGCTCCGCGCGGCGGAGGAGATCAAGGAGGACATGGAGGCGCCGCGGCCGATGGACAGGCTCGTGTGCGGCGACGTCGGCTTCGGGAAGACCGAGGTCGCGATCCGCTCGGCCTTCAAGGCGGTGATGGACGGACGGCAGGTGGCCGTGCTCGTACCGACCACCATCCTGGCGCAGCAGCACCTCACGACGTTCCGCGACCGCCTCGCGGACTACCCGGTCGAGGTCGATGTGATCTCGCGCTTCCGGACGCCGGGTGAGCAGTCGGCGATCCTCGAACGGCTCGCAGACGGCAGGGTCGACATCATCATCGGGACACACCGGCTCATCCAGAAGGACGTGAAGTTCAAGGATCTCGGACTGCTCGTGATCGACGAGGAGCAGCAGTTCGGCGTGCTTCACAAGGAGACCATCCAGAAGATGCGCCGGACGGTCGACGTCCTCACCATGACGGCGACGCCGATTCCGCGCACGCTCCACATGTCCCTGATGGGCGCCCGCGACATGTCGATCATCAATACGCCCCCGAGAGACCGGCTGCCTGTGAGAACCGAGGTCGCGGCGTTCGACGACGATCTCATCGCGCAGGCGGTCCTCCGCGAGATCGACCGCGGCGGCCAGGTCTACTTCGTGCACAACAGGGTGCAGACGATCGAGGCCATGGCGAGCTACCTCAGGAGCCTGCTCCCCGACATCGCGATCGACGTGGGGCACGGCCAGATGCCCGAACGCCAACTCGAGCGCGTGATGCTGCGCTTCCTCGACGGGGCGATCGACGTGCTCGTCTGCAGCATGATCATCGAGTCCGGGCTCGACATCCCGAACGTGAACACGATCATCATCAACCGGGCAGACCGCTTCGGCCTCGCGCAGCTCTACCAGCTGCGCGGCCGCGTCGGTCGCTCGAACCATCGGGCGTACGCCTATCTGCTTGTGCCTCGCGACCGGAGCATCAGCACGATCGCGCGCCGCCGCCTCGCGGCGATCCAGGAATTCTCCGAACTCTCCTCGGGCTACAAGCTGGCGATGCGCGACCTCGAGATCCGCGGCGCGGGGAACATCCTCGGAGCCGAGCAGCACGGCCACATGATGGCGGTCGGCTTCAACCTCTACTCGCGCCTCCTTCGGGACGCGGTGAAGAGCCTCAAGGGGAAGGCGGAGCCCGAGGAGCCGGAGGCCGAGATAGCCATCAAGGTGGACGCATACATTCCGAACGAGTACATGGCCGACAACGATATGAAGATCGAGACCTACAAACGGATCCGTGACGCCGGCGACGAGGGTGCGGTCGACCGCCTCGAGGAGGAGCTTCGGGACCGGTTCGGCGCGCCGCCGCGTGAGGTGCTGGCGCTCCTCGACGTCCAGCGGGTGCGGACGGTCTGCAGAAGCCTGGGCGTGAGGCGGCTCGCGCTCGACCGCGGGACGCTCGAGTTCGAGTTCGTGCCCGGTCGGGAGCCCCGGCCGGGTCGGATGAAGGCCGTCCTCGAGCGGTGCGACACGCCGCTCGAGTTCGATGCCCGTTCGGGCCTCATCGTGCGCGCGCGGGCGCCGAGGGACAGGGGGGAGGCGCTCGCCACGGGGAGAAAGGTATTGAAGCACTTCTTCGACTGTGTTAGCGTTCGTTAGTTAGCGTCTGGAGCCCGGTTACGGGCTTCTTCCGGCTGACGGGGGGCCGCTCGGGCGACCGTCGCGGCGCCGCGCTTCGAGGGATCAGGATGTCCCAACGGCATACGAAAGGGGTGGGATCATGAAGAGGTTCGCAGCGGTCGTGCTGGCGGCGCTCGCGGTGGCGGCCTTCGTCTTCGGGTGCGCGAAGGTCGAGGAGAAGACGGTCCTCATCGTGACGGATCTGGAGGGCGACCTCGAGCCCCGGGAGATCACGGTCGGCTACGTCAACGAGAGGATGAGCAAGGTCCCGGGCCCGATGCTTCCGATGATCGAAGGCGACGAGGGGAAGCTCGCGTTCCTGGAAGACATCAAGAACAAGGAGCTTCTCGTCTCCGCCGGCCTCAAGGCGGGCATCGACAAGAGCCCGGAGATGGCCGACCTGCTCGAACGGACGCGGCAGGACAAGGCCTCGTCCATGCTGGAGGCGGAGCTCATCCTGAACCCGGGCGAGGTCTCGGAACAGGAGGTCGAGAGGTACTACGAGCTCCGCGACATGCGGTTCACTCTCCAGCAGATGACGTTCACGTCGAGAGAACCGGCCGACGAGGCCTACCGGAGAGTGACCGAGGGCGGCGAAGGCTTCGGGAAGGTCTGTGTCGACATGTCGGAGGGGGCGAACGCCAAGGACAAGGGTATACGCCCGACCGATCGCTGGGTCGACCTCCACCCCCTCGTCAGGAGGGCGATCGCCGACCTCGAGAAGGGCGACATCACGCCGCCCATCGAGATCGGCGAGACATACCACATTTACAAGATCCTCTCGAAGAAGCCGTCGCCGGAGGAGCAGAAGCCGCTCGAGGGCAATCATCTCCACGGCATCACGTACGAGGCGCGTGTCTACAAGCGGGAGCTGCTTCAGCGAGACGTCTACGTGCAGTGGATCAAGGACGCCAACGTCGTCTACAGCGACGAGAACGTCGCGCTGGCGGCCGAACGGATCGGCGACGTCCTCGATGAGGTCATGCCCGAGAACCTTCGCGAGCTTCCGTTCGAGGAGCGGCTCGAGTACGCGCACATGAAGATCGTCCCCGAGTTCTCCGAGGCGGAGGCCGTGCTTCCTCTGGTCTCCTTTGTGATCCTCGGTGAGGAGCACAGCTGGACGCTCGGTGACTTCGCCCGCGAGCTCGACTCGATGCCGGGGATGGAGACGCCGAAGTCGGCGGATCCGCGCTCCGTCAGGGGGTTCGTGGCGCGCTACATCCACCTCAGTATCAGACAGGCGGAGATCGAGAGGCGCGGGTACATGGACTCCGCCGAGATGGCCGAGTACCTGGAGAGAAAGGGAGAGGAGTACCTCGTCAACCTGACCTATCAGCAGGAGATCGCCGGGAAGGTCCCGGATCCGATAGGCGGCGATGTGCGGGCGTGGTTCCGCGCGAATCGCGAGAAGTTCAAGGAGCCGGAGAGCGTCGACATCCGGCAGATCATCGTCGGCACCGAAGCCGAGGCGAACGCGATCATCCAGCGGCTCAACGAGGGCTCGTCGACCTTCGCCGATCTCGTGATGGAGAAGTCGACCGACGAGTGGAGTCGCGCGAAGAAAGGCATCATCAAGTCGTACTACAAGGGTGAGAAGAGGCTCGGCTACCTGCAGGACGTCGTCTTCGACCTCGACGTGGACGAGATCAGTCAGCCCTTCAGGGCGCCGGGGGGATACGCGGTCGTCAAGGTGCTCGCCAAGTACCCCGAGAGGCTCATGGAATCGAAGGAACTCGGGGACAGGATCCGCGAGGCCTACATCGCCGAGCAGACCGAAGAGGTGATGCAGGCCTTCCTTGAGAGGATGAGAGGGCAGACCGAGTTCGACGTTGTGGAGGAGAACCTCCAGTACGTGACCGACCCTCTCGAACTCGCCGAGGAGTACCGGAACAGCGGACGACGACTGACCATCGAGACCCCGGTCGGTATAGGGGAGTAGGGCGCCATGCCGCGCCGGCGGTATCCCGCGCGTGCGTCGCAGCGGGGGCCGATCGCCGCGACCGCCCTCGTCGCCTCTCTCCTCGCCTTCGTGGCGGGTTGCGGGCGAGGAGGCGACGGCGACACGGTCGCGCGCGTCGACGCGTCCAGGTTGAGCGTCGAGGAGTTCTACGCGTCCATTCCGGGAGAGCTTCTCGCGGTGATGAGCCTCGAGGATCAGGAGGAAGCCCTCCGCTCCTGGGTGAAGACGGAGCTCTTCTACCGGGAGGGTCTCCGCAGGGGTCTCCGTGACGACGAGGCTCTGGCGCGGCGGCTCGAGGCGGTCGAGCGTGAGCTGGTCGCTGAGGCGTGCATCGAGCGCGAGCTCGCCGACGTGCCCGGGGTGACCGAGGACGAAGCCCGCGCGTACTTCGACCAGCACCGGTCGGACTACGCCATCCAGGTCAGGCTGGCTCACATCCTTGTCCGAAGCCTCCCGGAGGCGACGCGCGCCCTCGAGAGCATCCGCTCGGGCACACCGTTCGAGACCGTCTCATCGACGTCTTCGATCGACCAGACGGCGTCGCTCGGCGGCGACCTGGGCTACATGCGTCGCGGCGAGATGATCCACGAGCTTGAGGAGATCGCCTTCCAGCTGAAGGTCGGCGACGTCAGCGACGTCATACCCAGCAGCTACGGTTACCACATCATCAAGGTCCTCGACCGACATCCCGGGGCCGGCCAGCCCTCGTTCGAGTCGAAGCGGGCCGCGGTGATGAACTTCCTGACCTCCGCGCGCCGCCGCGCAGCCTTCGACGACCTTCTGGCGCGGCTCGAATCCCGGGCGGTCGTCGTCGTCGATACGGCGCGGCTGCACCGGGCGGCGCGTGATCGCCTCGGCGGGACCGACGCGCACGGGGCCGAGGGCGACACAGCAGGGGGCGTGATTCCCTAGGGCGGGCCTCGGGGCCCCCGGAGGTGAACGGACGATGAGAGACGGATGCCGGCGGTCGACGATCCTCGTGGCCGGAGCGCTGATACTCGGGTTCGTCGCGGCCGGAACCGCCGGCGCCGAACGACAGCTCGTCGACGGGATCGCCGCCGTGGTCGGAGAGGAGATCGTGCTCGAGAGCGAGATCGATGAGGAGCTCTACCTCTATCAGATGCGGAGCGGGGCGCGACTCCCGGAGCGGGAACTCGCGTCGCTGCGCGGCAGGATCCTTCAGGAGCTTGTCGACGAGATGCTCCTCGTCGCGAAGGCCGCGCGGGACTCGGTCGCGATCGGTGAGGACGAGCTGGACCGCGAGATGGATCGGCGGGTCGAGGATCTGAGAGAGCGGCACGGGTCGGAAGAGGCCCTCGCCGCTGCCCTCGAGGCCGAGGGCCTCACGCTCGAGGAACTCGAGGAGATCTACCGCGACGACATCGAACGAAGACTCCTTGCCGAGAGGGTCGTCGCGCGCGACGTGCACCAGAAGATCGACGTGACCTGGGGCGAGGTCGAGCAATACTACGAGGAGAACCGTGACGAGGTGGCGCAGGTGCCCGAGGCCTGGCGCATCGCCGGGATTCTCGTCGCGCCGCGCGTCTCCGAGGAGGCGAAGCGGCGCGCGATCGAACGGCTGGACGTGGTCAAGGGGCGGCTCGCAGCGGGCGAGGAGTTCGCCGACCTCGCACGGGAGTACTCCGACGACGCGAGCGCGTCCGCCGGAGGCGACCTCGGGTTCTTCGGGCGGGGTCAGATGGTACCGGAGTTCGAGCAGGCGGCCTTCGCCCTCGAGGTCGGCGAGGTCAGCGGCGTCGTCCCGACACGCTTCGGGTTCCACATCATCACCGTCGTCGAGAAGGACGGGGACCGTGTCCACGCGAAGCACATCCTCGCCAGGGTCGCGACTGGGCCCGCCGACGAGGACCGGGCGGCCGCGCGGTCGGAGAGCCTGCGGTCGCGGGTCCTCGGCGGGGAGGACTTCGGTGAGCTGGCGACCAGGTACTCCGACGACTACCGCACGCGGCAGACGGCCGGCGAGCTGGGATGGTTCACGACCGAGGACCTCGAGCCCGCCTTCCGCGACGTCGTGACGGCGCTCGAGGCCGGAGGGGTCTCGGATGTCATCTCCGGCGAGGGTGGCTTCTACATCCTGAAGCTCCTGGAACACCGGGAGCCGAGGACGGCCACGCTCGACGAGATCAGGGAGGACCTCCGGGAGTACATCTACCGGATGAAGTCGGAGGAGGCCTACGGGGCGCTGCTCGACCGTCTGTCGGAGGAGATCTACGTCGACATCCGGACGGGGGCGGTTCCGCCGGAGGAATGAGACTCGACAAGTTCCTGAAACTCACGCGGCTCATCAAGGCAAGGACCGCCGCGAAGTGGGCCTGCGACGCGGGGAGGGTGAGCGTTCTCGGCAGGACCGCAAAGGCGGGCGGCGAGGTCCGCGTGGGCGACGAGATCACGATCGACCTTCGGGACCGCTTCCTGCGGATCAGGGTCGTGGAAATACCCGCGGGAAACGTCAGCAAGGAGCGGGCGAAGACGCTCTACGAGCTTCTCGAGGAGAGACATGCCTCGACGTTCTGAGGGCCAGCCGAGGCTGGCCCTCTCTCTTTCAGACTGCCCGGGCGGTGCGGGTGGCGCCCCGCGGCGTCGGCCGCGGGTGCTCTGTACGATGGGCGATCCAGCCGGGATCGGTCCGGAGGTGCTCCTGAAGGCGCTCTCCGCGGACCCTTCCGGCGGTTGCGACGTCCGCATCGTCGGGTCACGCTCCGCGCTCGAAAACTGGTCGCGCCGCCTCTCGCTTGCGATCCCGGTCCCGATCGACGACCCCGGAGTGGATCCGGGGCCCGTCGCACCGGGTCGGCCGACGCCGCCGGGCGCCGCCGCCTCGCTTGAGGCGGTGACCGTCGCGGCCGAGGCCTGTCTCGCGGGTCGGGCCGAAGCGCTCGTCACGGCACCGGTCTCGAAGGCCGCGATCGCTGGAACCGGCCGGGCGTTCTCGGGGCACACCGAGTACCTCGCGGAACTCCTCGGCGCGCCGGACTTCGTCATGACGTTCATCTGGGGCGCGAAGCGCGTTGGGCTCGTGACGACTCACGTGCCGCTCTCGGGTGTCGCCCGTCTCGTCACGCGGCGCCTCGTCCTCGCGAAGCTCTCGGCGCTGGCGAGCGGCCTCTCGCTGGACCTGGGCGTGCGAGAGCCCCGTATCGCCGTCACGGGACTGAACCCGCACGCGGGTGAGGGCGGTCGATTCGGAGACGAGGAGGAACGCGAGATCGCGCCGGCGATCGCCGCGGCGCGCGCCGCGGGCATCGACGCGCGGGGCCCCTACCCGGCCGACGCCATCCTGATCGGCCTGGGCGAGACCGGAGGATCGGGACCCGGCGCCGCGTTCGACGCCGCGCTCGCCATGTATCACGACCAGGCGACGATCCCGGCGAAGCTCGGGGGCTTCGGGCAGGGCGTCAACGCGACGCTCGGCCTGCCGATCGTCAGGACGTCGCCGGACCATGGAACGGCCTTCGACCTGGCAGGTGCCGGGGCGGCCGACGCCGGAAGCATGATCGCGGCGCTCCGTCTGGCCTGCGAGATGGCCACCAGGCGGGTGAATGCCCTTGACGGTCGCGCGAAGGGGTCGATAGAATCAGGGTGAGCTTCGGGCGGTGGACCGCGTGCGCGCCACATGCCCGGAGCTTTTGACCGCAATGCAGGGGGACGTCCCGCTGGCACTCTCCCGTATCAGAGGGCAGGATCACGCAATCGAGCTCATCGCCGCGGCCCGCGCGACGGGGAGGCTCTCGCACGCCTACCTCTTCCGGGGGCCCGAGGGCGTGGGGAAGGAGACGACCGCTCTCGAGCTTGCGAAGGCGCTGAACTGCGAAGCCGGCGGCCTCGACGGATGCGGCGAGTGCGGCTCGTGCCGCATGGCGGACGGGCTGCATCACCCGGACATCCACCTGATCTTCCCGATGCCCAGGACAGCGAAGGCCTCCGAACGCGGCGACGTCCTGAAGAAGCGCGCGACCGACGGCTACCGCGACGAAGGGTTCGGCAGGAAGACGGCGATCCTCTCCGTCGAGACCGTCCTCAGGGAAGTCGTCGTCAAGGCGAACCAGCGGCCCTACGTGGGGCCGTGGAAGGTCTTCATCATCGCCGACGCCGACCGGATGACAACGGAGGCGGCAAACACCCTCCTCAAGACGCTCGAGGAGCCGCCCGAGATGACCGTCATCGTCCTGACGACGGCGAGACCGAGTTCTCTCCCGGCGACGGTCGTCTCAAGGTGCCAGAACATCCAGTTCGCCAGGCTCGACCGGGAGACCGTCCGGGAGATTCTCGTCGGGGATCCGCGGCTCGGTTTCGATGACGAGTCGGCGCGATCGGCGGCCGCATTGGCGCAGGGGAGCGCCGGTCGGGCGGCCCGCGCCGGGCGGGACGGCCTTGCGGCCGAGATCGACCGCGTCGCCGGGATGATGGGGGGCAAGCGGCCCACCAGCGTGAAGGCTCTCGTCGAGACGGCGGAGCGGCTGGCCTACCGACTCGGCAGGCGGGAGCAGGAGAGGATCCTCGAGCTGATGCTTCTGTGGTATCGTGACGTCCTCCTCGTCGAGGCGCGAGGCCGGGAGTGCGCCGACGCCGACGTCCTCTACGCCGGCTACCGGGGCGACCTGGAACTCCAGGCCGGAGGGATGGACCTCGCGGCGGTCGGCCGTCTGATCGACAGGATCGAGGCCGCGCGTCGCGCGATCGAGCGATACTCGAACCCGTCGATCGTCTTCACGTCGGTCCTCCTCGATGTCGCGGTGGCGCGGAGAAAGGCCGAAGAGAGAGGGGAAGCCCGTCATGCAGCCTGACGGCATTCAGGGCAAGACTCCGGACGCCCTCGAGATCGAGTTCAAGGGCGCGAGGAGGATGCTCTTCTCCAATCCAAGGAACATACCCTTCCAGATCGGCGACCATGCCGTCGTGGAGCTCGATCGCGGACAGGACATCGGCCGCGTCCTCCGCGATGCGAAGGAGGCCAGCAAGAAGCTCCGGGACAAGGGCGCGCAGGGGAGCATTTTGCGAAGGGCGACCGCGAAGGACCTCGCGCGGCTGGCCGAGCTGCGAGAGAAGGAGCGGGAGGCCCACGCCATCTGCCAGCAGTGCATCGCGAGGCAGGATCTCCCCATGAAGCTCGTCGACGTCGAGTGGCAGTTTGACGGGAACAAGATCCGCTTCTACTTCACGTCGGATCGCCGTGTCGACTTCCGGAAGCTCGTGCGCGACCTCGCGGGCACGTTCAAGACGCGGATCGAGATGCGACAGATCGGCGTTCGCGACGAGGCGCGGAGACTCGGCGGATACGGCCGCTGCGGACTACCGTACTGCTGTCGCGGCGTCATCAACGACTTCGATCCCGTCACGCTGAAGATGGTCAAGGAACAGCATCTGGCGCCCGGGTCGCCCAAGATCTCGGGCGGCTGTGGTCGGCTCATGTGCTGCCTCCGGTACGAGCGCGGCTTCTACGCCGAGGCGAAGAAGGACTTCCCGAAACTCGGTACGAAGTCCGAGATCGACGGCCGGCGCTACCGGGTGGTCGCCGTCGACATCTTCCGCCGGACGGTGACCCTGTCCGACGACGATGGCGCCTCCCACACGGTCGCGCTCGACGATTTCAAGCGAGGCCGGATCACCTCGGTCGGCACCGATGAGGCCGAAACCCTCGACGACTTCTGGGAGCTGGAGGGCGGCGAGACGAAGGCCGGTGAGGGGAAGGATGCCTGACAGGTACTACATCACAACCGCGATCGACTACGTCAACAGCCCTCCGCACATCGGCACCGCCTACGAGAAGATCTCGGCGGACGTCTTCGCTCGCTTCCACAGGCTTCTGGGCGACGACGTCTACTTCCAGATGGGCAACGACGAGCACAGCCTGAACGTGCTGCGCGCGGCGAGGGGACGCGGGCTCGATCCCGAGAAGTACTGTGAAGAGATGGAGGGCGTCTTCCGAGGCACCTGGGAACGACTCGAGGTCTCGTTCGACCGCTTCGTCAGAACGACATCCCCGGAGCACGTCCGCAGGCTCGGCATTCTCTTTCGGGCGCTCGAGCACGACATCTACCGTGGCCACTACGAGGGTTACTACTGCGAGTCCTGCGAGGCCTTCCTTCAGAAGAAGGACCTCGTCGACGGGAACTGCCCGACGCACGGCACGCGTCCGGAGTGGATCCGCGAGGAGAACTACTTCTTCAGGCTCTCGAAGTACGCCGACCGGCTTCTCGAGCACATCGAGAGCCACCCGGAGTTCATCCAGCCGGAGGCCCGCCGGAACGAGATTCTCCAGCTCATCGCGGGCGGCCTCGACGACATCAGCGTGACGCGCGCGAGCACCGACTGGGGCGTGCCCCTGCCGATGGATCCGTCGCAGGTCATCTATGTGTGGGTCGACGCGCTCACGAACTACGTGACGGGTGTCGGGTACGGCGAGGACGAGGAGCTCTTCCGGAGGTGGTGGCCGGCCGACGTACACATCATCGGCAAGGACATCACGCGGTTCCACTGCGTCATCTGGCCGGCGATGCTCATGAGCGCGGGCGTCGAACTGCCGAAGACGATCTTCGGGCACGGCTTCGTTTACTTCAAGGGCCGGAAGCTCTCGAAGAGCCGAGGGGTCACGGTCGATCCGCTCGAGGCGGCCGAGATGTTCGGGCCGTCTGCGCTCCGCTACTTCCTGATGCGCGAAGGCACGTACGGGCGCGACGTCGACTTCACGTGGGAGCAGTTCCGCGGCAGGTACGACTCCGAGCTCGCGAACGACCTGGGCAACCTCGTCTCGCGAACGACCGCGATGGCGGACCGCTACCTGGGCGGGAGGATCGAGAACCTCGCCGCGTCGAGCGGCGGCGGTCTGCCGGATCTGGCCGCGTCCGTGCGGAGCGCCGTTGTTGCGGAGATGTCCGCGTACGCGCCGCAGGCGGCGCTCGCGAAGATCTGGGAGCTCGTGAGAAGGGCGAACGCCTACATCGAGGAGGAAAAGCCCTGGGAGCTCGCGAAGAGCGACCGCGCCCGGCTCGGCCAGGTGCTCTTCGACGTTCTTGAGGCGGTCCGCCAGGTGGCGATCCTCGCGTGGCCTGTCATTCCCGGGAAGAGCGAAGAGATCCTCGACAGGATCGGCGTCGCCGCGGCTCCGGGTGAGGTGCCGCTCGACGAGGTTCTGGTCTGGGGCGCCGGCTGGCCTTCCACCCCCGTCGTCCGGCGAGGGGACCCGGTCTTCCCCAAGCACGCGGACGAGGACCTCGCTACGGCGTTCAGTGTCGACGGGGCGGCCGGCGAGGCCGCGTCGGCGGCCGATCACAAAGAGGAGAAGAAGATGGTCACCTTCAAGGACTTCCAGGCGCTCGACCTCAGGCTTGGCCGCGTTGCGTCTGCCGAGCGCGTCGAGGGAACCACGAAACTCATCAGGATGCAGGTCGATCTCGGCGGCGGGGACGAACGGCAGGTTGTGGCCGGGATCGCCGGGTCGTACGAGGCCGACGTGCTCGTGGGGAAGACGGTCGTCGTCGTCGCGAACCTCGAGCCGGCGACGATCCGCGGGGTCGAGTCGCAGGCGATGCTCCTCGCGGCCGTCGCGGACGGTTCCGTCGCGGTTCTCGTGCCGGACGCGGACCTGCCGGCCGGGACGAAGGTGAGCTAGTGCCCTCCGACGAGGCAGAGGCGGCCCGGGACGACGGCGTCTCTCTGCACCTTTCCGACACGCACGCACATCTCGATCTTGCGGACTACGACGCCGACCGCGAGGCGGTCATCGCGAGAGCGAAGGCCGCCGGCGTCCGGCTGATCGTGAACGTCGGCTTCGACCTGGCGACGTCGAGGGGTTCCATCGCGCTCGCTCGGGAGCACGGGTTCATCTACGCGTCGGTCGGCGTGCACCCCCACGAGGCGGCCGGTCTGACGAACGAGACGATCGACGAGCTGCGCGCGCTCGCGGCCGATCCGACGGTCGTCGCCATCGGAGAGACCGGGCTCGACTACTACCGGGACCGTTCGCCGAGAGAGGCCCAGCGCCGCGCGTTCCGCGAGCAGATCCGGCTCGCGCGCGAGATCGGACTGCCGCTCATCGTGCACAACCGGGACGCCCTCGACGACGTGCTCACGATCATCGACGAGGAGAAGGCGGGGGAGGTGGGCGGGTCGATGCACTGTTTCCCAGGCGACGAAGCGTATGCGGCGGCCGTCATCGATCGCGGGTTCCGCGTCGGGATCGGCGGTCCGGTGACGTACAGGTCTACGGGGCGGCTCGCGCGCGTGGCGAGGGCCGTTCCCAGGAACCGCATCCTGCTCGAGACCGACGCGCCCTGGCTGCCTCCGCAGCCACACCGGGGCGCCCGAAACGAACCGGCCTACGTCGCGATCGTCGCCGACGCGATCGCGCGGGCGAGAGACATCCGCCCGGTCGATCTCGCGCGGGCTACGCTCGGAAACGCGATGAAGCTCTTCCGCATTCCGAAGAGACCTCCCCCCTCGATCGCCTACGAGATGTGGGGCAATCTCTACCTGAACATCACGAACCGCTGCACGAATCGATGCTCGTTCTGTCTCAGATACGAGAGCGATGTTCTCTGGGGCTACAATCTGAAGCTCGACCACGAGCCCGACGTCCAAGATGTCGTGGACGCGATCGGCGATCCGACGCGCTACCGTGAGGTCGTCTTCTGCGGATACGGCGAGCCCACGCTGCGGCTCGACGTCGTGAAGGAGGTCGGAAGGCGAGTCCGGGATGCCGGCGGGAGGGTGAGGCTCGACACGAACGGACAGGGCAGCCTTCTCTGGAACAGGAACATCGTTCCCGAGCTGGTCGACTCGATCGACGCCGTCTCCGTGAGCGTGAACGCCGAGAGCGCCGAGGCGTACAACGCGCTCTGCTCGCCAAGCCTCGGGGAGCGCGCCTACGATCATGTGTGGGCCTTCGTTCGCGAGTCGAAGAAGGCCGGACTCGACGTGCGCGTGAGCGTCGTCGACGTTCCGGGCGTCGACGTGCCGGCCGTCCGGCGGATGTCCGAGGAGGCCGGCGTGCCGCTGACGGTGCGGGGGACCGGCGCGCCACGGCGCCCGGGCATGGATCCTCGATGAAGGCGACGAGCCCGCGCGAGATGCTCGCGAAGTACGGGCTCGCTCCGCTCCGCGGGTTGGGGCAGCACTTCCTGTCGGACCCGAACGTCGCGGCGAAGGTCGCCGACGCCGTCGGCGCGTCCGCCGGTGATGTCGTCCTCGAGATCGGCCCGGGCTTCGGGGCCATCACGCTCCTCCTCGCCGAGCGGGCCGGTCGCGTCGTCGCGGTCGAGTTCGACGAGGGGATCGCGGCGGCATTCGCCGAGGAGTACGGCGAGCCCGCGAGACTCAGGCTTGTCGTCGGAGATTTCCTGTCGTTCGACATCGGAGGGGCTGTCCGTGAGGAGGGGGTTTCGGACCTTCTCGTGGCCGGGAATCTCCCCTACAATGTGACGAGCCCCGTGCTGAGACGTCTGATCGAGCATCGCGCGGTCGTTCGGAGGGCCGTCCTTATGGTCCAGGACGAGGTCGGCAAGCGGCTCGTCGCGCGGCCCGGCGGGAGTGACTACTCGGCTCTCTCGGTCGTCTGCCAGTACCACGCCGCCGTTCGATCGCTCTTCGGCGTCCGACGGACATGCTTTCATCCACGACCCGCCGTGGACTCGAGGGTGGTCGAGCTCGATCTCCGGGCAGGTCCGGCGCGCGCGGCGGACGACGAGCTCTTCGCGCGGGTCGTTCACGCGGCCTTCGGGAAGCGCCGGAAGATGCTGCGCGGCTCGCTCCGCGACCTCGCGGCGGCCCGCGGCGTCCCGGTCGGAGGGCTTGCCGAGGAGAGCGGTATCGATCTCTCGCGTCGGGCGGAGTCCCTGAGTGTTCCGGAGTTCGAGGCCCTGGCCCTCGCGCTGGACCGCGGCGAACCGGGAAGAGAGGAAGAGCCCTCTTGAAGATGAGGTTCGGTTACTCCACCGCTCTCTGCCTGATCCTGGCGCTCTCGCTCTGCGCGTCTCTGGCGGGTGCGCAGGACGACGACCTCGGCGGCGGAGAGACGGGGAGCGAAGGGGCCGAGGGTTCGGGAGAGGCGATCGAGCCCGGATCTCTCGGCAGGCCCTTCCAGAACGCGCCGAGCCAGGGCCCGTCACGCCCGGAGTTCCGTCCGACCTACAGGCTCAAGTACGGGCACGACCTCGACGTCTCGACGTGGGACCACGACTTCCGGATGGACTATCAGATCACCGAGCGTCTCAAGCTCAACGCGTCGTCCTCGATTCTGCTCAAGGAGAACGACGTTCTGAAGCGGATGAACAGACGGGAGAACTGGAAGGCCGCCCTCAACTTCGGCGTGACGAGCGCCGTCGACATGGGCCTCAGGCTCAACCGGAACCGTCAGATCGACATCCGAAACGAAGGCAAGCCGAACGAGACGAGGAGCTTCCGCGACAACGAAACGGTGAAGCTTACCACGTCGTACAAGAAGACCCATCTGACCGGACTCGAGACGACCCTCTCGGTCTCGGCGGGTCTCGAGAAGAACGAGTACGCCGACGTCCGGAGCGTCGGGAACACCCAGTCGATCGACGGGGGGCTGAAGTTCACGCCCATGGAGAACCTGTCGGCCGATTTCGGCTACAGCGGACAGCACTCGCTCCTCGACACCGAGCAGGGCTCCCTTCAGAGCAAGGACGAGTCGGTCGGCCACAACATGCGGGGGAGCATCAAATACTCGTGGGGCGACCAGTCCCTCGATTTCGGTCTCCGACGGTCCTCGTCGGAGAAGGACTACCCGAAGCTGGAGCAGACCGAGCATCGCGAGCAGGAGCGCGAGTCTGCCGGCGTGACGGGCGAGTTCGCGATCGTCGAGAACCTCGGCGCCAAGATCTCGTACGACTACTCGAGGGATCGCTCGTTCTACACCATCGAGACCTCGCGGGACAGCGACCTCAAGTCGAGGGTTGTCGACGCCCGCCTGAGCTACGAGGTAGCGAAGACGCAGCTCTCGGTGGAACTCCGGTCGGGCAAGGACAGGAAGGAGTACTTCAGCACGCAGAGCGGGAACACCTACTCGAAGTCGCTTGCGGCAACGGCAACACGGAGCTTCGGAGACCGTATGAACGCGACGCTTGTTGGCCGCTCGAGCCTTCACTCGCATCACTTCGACGACACCGAGGCGAACGATCAGGACCGCGACCTCTTCGCGGAGGAAGTCAACCTCACCGTCAACTACAACCCGGCGAAGCACCTGAGGGCGACGCTCACGGCTTCCATCAAGGAAGATCAGCTCGTCTACATCAGGACGTCACGCAGCGGAGACAGCAAGACCACGCAGACGTATCGTGTCCGCCCGGGCTTCACGAGGGAGTTCGAGAACGGCGTCACCTTCGGGCAGTCCTACGAGCTCTCGGCCGACTACACGTTCTATCGCTACAATCGGGACTCGAACTTCCTCATTCGCAACCTCGTCGTCTCGACGACGGTCGGCTGGACGGCCAGGAGCGGCCTCAGCCTCTCCGCCGACCACAGATACCGCGCGCAGGACGAGGGATCCTACGTCGAGGACGAGAACGGCGTGGAGAGATACGGCAGGAACAGCGAGAGGGACGATCACACCATGGGCCTGAGCGTTCGCCACAAGATCGCGGACCTCATCAGCATTGAAGTTACGCAGACGTTCGGCGTCCAACAGAAGTGGACCGTCGAGGAGGGTGTCCGGAGCTTCTCCTGGAGGCGGACGGACACGAGCATCACCGGCAGGGCCAGCCTCGACTACACGTTCGAGGGGGGCGCGACGCTGAGCGCCTCCATCTCGAAGACCAGTCGCGACGCGACACGCATCGCCGAGAGCCAGCGCGAGATCTGGCGCGCGAGCGTGACGATCAACCGGACCTTCTTCTAGCAGAGCGCGGAGTCGGACGATGGCGCGCAAGAGCACAGTGATCGCCGCATTCCTGATCCTCGTCGCGGTCTTCCTTGAGGGCGGCTGCGTCTTCAGCCCGCGCGAGCCGGACGGCCCGCCGGAGGGCGGCCAGACCGAATGGGAGACGCCGATCACGACCGAGATCGTGCTCCGGAACCTCAAGGCGGCGATCGAGGGTGAGAGCATCAGCAACTACCTGGACTGCTACACGGACGACTTCACCTTCATCGTCGACCCCCAGGACTATCTGGACGCCGGGCAGGAGGCGGAGCAGCGGTACGGCGACTGGACCAAGGACGTGGAGCAGCAGGCGACGAACAACATCTTCGCCCAGTGGCAGGACATCGAGGTCACGTTCGAGAACTTCGAGCCCCCGGACGAGTCGCTCGACGAGACCTACCGCCAGGAGGACTATGTCCTGAGCCTCGTCACCCTCGGGTCGGTACCGAACCTGACCGTCATCTACCGCGGCCGCGCGCTTCTCTGGATGCGGCGCTCCGACACGGGGCGGTGGGCGATCTTCCGCTGGGAGGATCAGCGCACGGAGTCGACCGGGGCGGCGCAGACGTGGGGTGTCCTCCGCGGCGACAGCAGGCAGTAGGGCTGTCCGGACCGCGCCGGGACCCGCAACGCACGACGGGCACGGCGATTGCATCTTCCCCGGATCGCGTCCGGGACCGAGGCACGGCCGGGCGGGGGCCCGTGATTTGACATGGCACGGTATTCTTGATAGAATGAGTGTGGGTGTGAGTGGGGGGGGAACGAAGGAGGGGAAGGTCGACATGAGGAGCAGCGTGGCCCGCGGAGCGCTTGTCACTGCCGCGGTGGCCTGCATGGTGCTGGCCGCCGGGTGTTCGAATCCGTTCGCGCCGCCCGGCGGGGGCGGCGGAGGCGGGGGGGACGTCGAGTACAAGATCCGCACGACGCCCGAGAACGTACTCTACAATCTCCGGCAGGCCTACGAGTACATGAACGCCGAGGAGTACCTCGACTGCCTGGCCCAGGGCTTCACGTTCCACCTGAGCGAGGACGACTGGGGCGGCGGCGGTCTCCCGAAGACCTGGGACAAGCTCGAGGAGACGCAGATCCACAACAACATGTTCTCCGAGGACAGCGACGTCGAGGACATCGCCCTCATTCTCACGGAGATCTCCACGGTCTTCGATCCAGGTGAGAGCCCGACCGATCCCGCGGACGACCGCTGGGAACACAAGGAGGCCGTCGACCTGCGGGTGACCGTCGGCGGCGATCTCACCTACCTCGCGACGGCGCCGGCCCTTTTCGTCCTCCAGCGGGACATCGACCAGGTCGGGCCGAACCTGGAGGAACTCTGGGAGGTCATCGACTGGTACGATCTCGGCGACGAGGGCATGAGGAGCTTCGAGACCGGCCCCCAGGAGCAGCAGGTCTCGATCGGGGCCCTGAAAGCACTCTTCCGATAGATCCGCACCCGGCGATTCCATCGGGGGACGGCTTCGGCCGTCCCCCGATTCTCTTGGGCGGCTCGGCTTCGCCTCCGGTTGACGCGCCCCACGCGGCACCGTAGAATCCAACTCGGTCGAGGAATGTGTCTCCGCTCGCGCGGACGGAGTGGCGTATGGCGAAGAAGCGTGGTTCGCGGTCCGCGGCGTCGCGCACGAAGCGTCGCAGGGGATCCGAGGCGATGACGAAGCTCAGGCTCTGGCTTGTGGCCGGCGCGCTCCTCGTCGTGGCTCTCCTCTCGGTCTGCGAGATCGTGGCGAGCGGCCGCGCGGGCCTCGCGGCGGAGCGGCTCTTCGGGGCGCGCAGCGTCGCCGGGAGAGCGGCCGAGATCGATCGTGCGATCGGCGCCGCGCTCGTAGAGGTCGGGGCCTTCGCCGTCACGAGAACCGAGGAGACGAGGGAGGCGGGGCGCTCCGTCTGGCCGCATCGTCGGATCGAGGGGAAGATCCCGAAGGGCGGAGAGCTCTTCAGCGCGAACCTGGCGATCACGACCGCGACGCGGCGGGCGCGAGGCAGCGTGATCCGCGGCCTCGAGAGCGATCCGGACTGGAGAGGGTGCAGAACGCTCGAGCTTCGGCTCGGTGTCCGCGGGCGCGAGACACATCGTGTCGTCCTGCGCGAGTCTCCCGAGCGAACGGCCGCCACGGTCGCCGGCTCGACGCCGAGGATCGCGATCGTCATCGACGACTTCGGCTACAACGAGTCAGAGACCGCCCTCGGCTTCATGCGTCTCGACACTCCGGTGACGTGCGCGGTGCTTCCGTACTGCCCGCACACCCGTCCCATGGCCGAGGCCGCGCATCGGGCAGGCAAGGAGGTCATCCTGCACCTCCCCATGGAGCCCGAGGGATATCCCGACCGGGACCCGGGGGAGAACGCGCTCCTCGTCGGCCAGAGCGGAGCGGAGATCAGGCGACTCGTCGAGTCGGCGCTGGCGGAGGTCCCCTACGCCGTCGGTGTGAACAACCACATGGGGTCGGCCTTCGTGCAGAAGCGCCGCTCCATGAGCATCGTGATGGGCGTTCTCGGCGACCGCGGCCTCTTCTTCCTCGACAGCATGACGACGCCGCTCTCCGTGGGCTTCGCGGAGGCGGAACGCGCCGGGATCCCCGCCGCGAGGAACGTGATGTTCCTCGACAGCGGCGTCGACGAGGGGCACGCCGTCGACGTCGAGACCAAGCTCCGGGACCTCGAGTCGAGCGCGAGGCGGCGCGGCGAGGTCGTGGCGATCGGGCACCCGAGACCCGAGACACTGGACGCGCTCCGGCGGGCGATCCCCGGGATGGAGGCGAGGGGGATCGAGTTCGTGTACGTTTCCGAGCTTGCGGAGTGATCCGCGAGCGGTGCTCCGCGTCGCCGACGCGGGGCGAACACGGGGAGCCTCAATGAACCTCTCAGTCAATGTGGATCACGTCGCGACGATCCGCCAGGCGCGCGGGACCGATGAGCCCGATCCTGTCTGGGCCGCCGCGCAGGCGGAGCTGGCAGGCGCCTCCGGGATCACGGTCCATCTCAGGGGAGATCGCAGGCACGTGCAGGACCGCGACGTCGAGCTTCTGAAGGAGACCGTGGCGGGCGTCTTCAACCTCGAGATGCGCGGATCGGACGAGATGCTCGAGGTCGCGACCCGCATGCGGCCCGACATGGTGACCCTCGTTCCCGAAGGCGAGGGCGAACTCACGACCCAGGGCGGTCTCGACATCATGTCCACCGAGGGCGAAACGAAGAAGGCCGTCGGTGTCCTCAGCAAGGCCGGAATCCTCGTGAGCATCTTCATCGATCCGGACGTCGTGCAGGTCGAGCGCGCCAAGGCGGTCGGCGCGGACATCGTCGAGATCCACACGGGGATATTCGCCGAGTCCGGGACCGCCGAGGATCGGTCGCGCGAGATCGAGAAGATCAGAGTTGCGGCGATCGCCGCCCGCGAGATGGGGCTCGCCGCTCACGGCGGGCACGGTCTCACGTATCGGAACGTCTCATCGGTCGCGGGGATCCGCGAGATCGGCGAGCTGAGCATCGGCCACAGCATCGTGGCTCGGGCCGTCCTGGTCGGGATGGAGCGTGCGGTCGGGGAGATGCTCCTTCTCGTGGGCGGGTCGGACTAGCCGGGCGCGGGCGGCGCCGACGGCGCGGCCCGCCCCCTTTGGCGTTGACCGGCCCTCTCATCGCAAGTTACAATCAAGAGTTACGTTCATCACCGAACCGAGCTGGAAGCCCCGGGCCGCGGCGTCCGGGGGGATGTGCATCCGGAGGGAGTCGATGACGTCGAACATGCGGTGGAAGGTCGTTCTCGTTCTCGTCGTCCTCGTGCTGTCTGCATGGAGGGCGTCGTACACCTTCAGGTTCCTCTCGCTCTCCGAGGAAGCGAAGACGCAGATGCCGCAGGAGGATGTTCAGGCTCTCGAGGACAGGTCCTTGAGGCTCGGACTCGATCTGCAGGGCGGCATGCATCTCGTGCTCGAGATCGACAGGGAGGGTCTGCCGAAGGAAGAGGCGGCGGACGTGATGGAGCGGGCCCTCCAGGTCATTCGGAACCGCATCGATCAGTTCAACGTGGCCGAGCCGTCGATCCAGCCCGAGGGAGAGGATCGGATCATCGTCCAGCTCCCCGGACTGAAGGACGAGCAGCGCGCGAAGAACCTTATCGGCAAGACGGCGCTCCTGGAGTTCACTCCGGTCGCCGCGGCCGAGGAGATCGATCTCGTCATGCGGGCGATCGACCGCGCGCTCGCCGACACGCTCGCCGCGCGAGGCGAGCTTCCCGAGGCGGAGACGGCCGAGCTGCCCGGCTCCGAGGCCACCGAGATCGCTCGCGAACATCCTTTCTCGTCGCGGGCGCGCTTCCTCCAGAATCTCGTCTACTTCAGGCTCGAGGACGTGGAGTGGGCCGAGGAGCAGCTCGCGAAGATCGATCTGTCAGCGGCGCTTCCGCAGGATCCCGAGACTCCAGGGGAGCCCCGCTATCGGCTGGCCTGGGGGTACGAGCCGCGATCGTGGCAGGACGGCGAGGACTACCTCGGCTTCTACGTGCTGGAGCGCGACGCGCTGATGACGGGATCGGTCGTCTCGGCGGCCGACATCAGGCCGGGGCTCGACTCGGACTATCCGAACTCACCGGGCGTCTCGCTCACCCTCTCGCGAGCGGGCGGCCGTGCGTTCGCGAGACACACGGGAGAGCATATCGGCGAGTACCTCGCGCTTGTGCTCGACGGCGTCGTCCACAACGCGCCGATCATCAAGACGAGAATCCCGGCCGGCACCCCGGCCTCGATCACGGGCAATTTCAGCGACGAGGAGGCGCGGGATCTCATGATCCTCCTCCGTGCCGGGCGGCTCCCGGCGCCGATGACGGTCGTCGAGGAGAGGACGGTCGGTCCCTCGCTCGGTCGCGACTCGATCACGCTCGGCGTCCGCGCGATGCTGATCGGCGGTCTGCTCGTCGTCCTCTTCATGCTCGTCTACTACCGCGCGGCCGGCGCCGTGGCGATCGGCGCGCTCGTCTTCAACGTGCTCCTCATCGTCATGCTCATGTCGTCGCTGCCCGTGGATCCGAGACCCGCTCTCACGCTGCCCGGGCTCGCGGGCATCATCCTGACGATCGGCATGGCGGTCGACGCGAACGTCCTCATCTTCGAGCGTATCAGGGAGGAACTTCGAAACCGGAAGACGATCCGAGCGGCGATCCGCGACGGCTACGAACGCGCCTTCATGACGATCATGGACGCGAACGTGACGACACTCATCGCGGCCGTCGTCCTGCTGCGCTTCGGGACCGGGCCCGTGAAGGGATTCGGTGTGACGCTCTCGCTCGGCATTCTTGCGAGCATGTTCACCGCGATCGTTGCCACGCGCGTCGTCTTCGACCTGGTGACGGTCCACTGGAACGTCAAGCACCTGAGCATCTAGGAACGAGCGCGTGGGCCCGCCGCGGCGCACGCATCGGCGCGAAGGAGAGCATATGGAGTTTCTCGTAGGGTCGAGCTTCAACTTCCTCGGACACCGTCGCGGCGCCTTTATCCTCTCCGCGATCCTCATCCTCGCCGGCGTGGTCTCGCTGGTTGCACACGGCGGGCTCGAGCTCGGCATCGACTTCGAGGGCGGCACGCTTCTCCAGGTTCGGTTCGAGAAGCCGATCGCGGCGCAGGCGATCCGAGAGACCCTGGCGGAGATCGGTCTCGGCGACGCGGAGATCCAGCATTTCGGCGGCGATCGGGAGGCGATCATCCGTGCGAAGGTGGACGAGGAGGGGAGAGATCTCGCCGCGGTCATCGTGACGTCCCTGAACGAGGCGCATCCGGAGAACCGGGCGGAGGTGCGGAGGCAGGAGCTCGTCGGGCCGAAGGTGGGACAGGAGCTCCGCGGGAAGATGACCCTGGCGATCATCTACGCGCTTGTCGGCATCCTGATCTACATCTCGATCAGGTTCGAGTTCAAGTTTGCCGTCGGCGCCGTTGTGGCGCTCGTCCACGACGTACTGATTACGCTCGGCGCCTTCTCGATCGCGGGGAGGGAGCTGTCGTTGCCCGTCGTGGCCGCGCTCCTGACAATTGTGGGGTACTCCCTGAACGACACGATCGTGATCTACGATCGCATCCGGGAGAACCGCAGGAAGCTGTACGGCAAGAGCTACCTCGAGATCGTCAATACGAGCCTGAACGAATCGCTGACCAGAACCCTCGTCACGTCCCTGACGACGCTCCTCGTTGTCGTCTGCCTCTTCGTCCTCGGAGGCGAGGTCATCCACGACTTCGCATTCGCCCTCATGATCGGCGTGATTGTGGGAACGTATTCGTCGCTCTACGTGGCGAGCCCGATCGTCGTCGAGTGGCAGCTCCACATGGAGCGGCGGAAGAGGAGACACTAGGCGGTCGCGGGACGCGGACGGGGGGCCGACTGCGCCTTCCGTCCGAGCGATGGGGCGGTATCGAATGCGAGGGCGGCGCCGTTGGGACGCCGCCCTCTTCGTTTCGCGGGGCGGCGATCGGGGTTAGAATGTGGCGGGTTGAACGATCGCGTCGGCCGCGCGTCCCATGGACACGGGGAGTCGAGCCATGCAGGGACTTCGGACAGCCGTAATCGCCGGCACGATCGTCGCGCTCGCCGCGGGGGCGGCGCCCAACGCCGCCGCGGGTGAGGCCTTCACGATCGCGCAGCTTCAGTATCGGGGCGGAGGGGACTGGTACGCGAATCCCACAAGCCTGCCGAACCTCCTCGCTGCGGTCCGGGCGCGAACGGGGATCGTCGCGGACGAGCGACCGGCGACCGTCTCGCTCGACGACGAGGCGCTCCCGCTCCACCCGTTCCTCTACATGACCGGGCACGGAAGAGTCTTCCTGGACGAGCAGGAGGTCCTCGCGCTCCGCGGCCACCTCGAGCGCGGGGGTTTTCTCTGGGCGGACGACAACTACGGGATGGACGAGTCGTTCCGGCGCGAGATGGCGAAGGTCTTCCCCGGATCGCCGCTCACCGAGCTTCCCTTCGACCACGGGATCTACCACTCCTTCTACGACTTCCCCGGCGGGCTGCCGAAGATCCACGAACACGACGGCGGACCCCCTCATGGGTACGGTATCTTCCACGACGGGAGGCTCGTCGTCTTCTACAGCTTCAACACCGACATCGGGGACGGCATGGAAGACCCCGAGGTGCACAACGATCCACCCGAGAAGCGAGAGGCGGCGCTCCGTCTCGGAGTGAACGTTGTCGTCTACGCTCTCACCCATTGAGCGGAGGCTCGAAGCGGTGACGACCAGGGGCGAACTGGCGCACACGGAGCTCACGAAGAGGATCGCGTCCGCGGGTCGCCGCGCGAAGCGGCGCGCCGCCGCAGTTGGCCTCGCGCGCTCTCTCACCGTCTTCGTCTGTCTCGCCGCGCCTCTCATCGTGACCGATTCGCTCGTTGTCCTGCCGGTGCCCGTGAGGACCGTCTGGCTTCTCGCCTCTCTCGCGTTCCTCGTGTGGAGCCTCGCCTGCTGGGTAGCCCGACCGCTCGCCCGACGGATCGACGTGGTCGCGGTTGCGGCCCGGATCGAGCACGCCTATCCCGAGCTTGGAGAGACGCTCGAGGCGGCGACCGAGCTCTGGGAGAAGAGGGGCGGCCCGCGGCTCGGCTACTCGGTCGAGTTGATCGACGGGCTCGTCGACCGCGCCGCGACGGAGGCCGCCGGCCTCGACTTCGGCGCCGCGGTGAAGCGGTCCGGGGGGCGTCGCTGGACGATCGCGCTCGCGGCGGTCGTTGCCGCGTCGGTCGCGGCCGGCGTGCTCGTGGGGGACGGGCTGGGCGAGGCCGCGGGGCGGCTCGCGCGGCCGTTCGCCGCGCCCGCCGGACCGCGCGTGGTCGTGAACGTCGCGCCGGGAGATACGACGCTCGTCGCCGGCGAGCGGCTCGTCGTGCGGGCCGTCGTGGAGGGATCGTCGGAGGAGCCCGTGCTCGTCTACGGGATCGACAGCGAGGGCGAGGAGCGGGCGCCGATGCTTGCGGGGAACGGCTCGCCGCCCCTCTACCGGGCGGCCGTCGGAGATGTCCGACGGAGCCTGCGGTACTCCGTTCTCGCGGGCGGCCTCGCGAGCGGCCCCTACGACGTGCGTGTGATCGATCGGCCGTTCGTGGCGGGGATCCGACTGGAGCTCGCGTACCCGCGTCACACGGGCCTGGCCGCGAATGTCGTCGACGAGAACAACGGGAGCGTGACCGTGCCCCGCGGGACGACGATCTCCCTCTCGGTGACAGCCAGCAAGCCCGTCGAGGGCGGCGCGCTCGTCTTCGAGGACGGGACGCGGCTGTCCCTCGATCGCGCCGGCCGCGCCGATCTGGAGGGAGCCCTCGTGGTCGACGAGTCTGCGAGATACCGGATCGAGCTTCGGGACGTCGACGGTCTCACGAACCCTGACCCGCCGACCTACTCGATCGTGGCGGTCCGTGATGAGTACCCGCTTGTCCGGATCGTCGAGCCGGGCGAGGATCGCGACGTGCCGCGCGAGATGACGCTCCCGATCGTCGTCACCGCCCTCGACGACTACGGGATCGCGAGTCTCGCACTTCGGTACTCCGTGCAGGGCGCGGCGGCGGAGCGCGTGATCCCCTTCGACGTGCCCGGAGGCGCGGCTCGGCGGGAGCTTGTCCGGGAGGCCGTCTGGGATCTCTCCGAGACCGGGGTCATGCCCGGCGCGTCGATCGTCTACTTCGCCGAGGTGACCGACGGCGACGCCGTCAGCGGGCCGAAGACCGCGAGGAGCGAGAGCTACGTGCTCAGGTTCCCCTCGATGTCGGAGTTGTACCGGGAGGTCACCGAAGGCGAGGATGTCCTGGCCGGCGACGTCGAGGACCTCCTCGCCGAGCAGGAGGAGATCCGTGACGAGTTCGCGGAGATCCGCGACGAACTCCGAGGCGATCCCGAGATCGACTGGCAGGACGAGGAGCGCGTCGACGCGGCCCTCGAGAAGCAGGAACGGGTCGCGGAGGACATCGGCAGCGTCGCCGACCGCATGGCCGAGCTCACGGAGACGATGAGCGAGACCGACCGCGCCACGCTCGAGTCGATCGAGAAGATGGAGGAGATCACGCGGCTCCTCGATGAGGTCGCGACCGACGAGATGCGTCGGCTGATCGAGGACATCCGCGAGGCGATGGCCGCCCTCAGGCCCGACGCGGTCTCGGCACGGCTGGAGCAGATGTCGGTCTCGCAGGAGGATCACCTGCGGAGGCTCGAGCAGACCCTCGAGCTGCTGAAGAGAGTGAAAGCCGAGCAGGCGCTCTCGGACGTGGCGCGGCGGGCAGACGAACTCGCCGGGCGCGAGCGCGGCCTGGCCGAGCGGGCGCGCGAGGACAGCGATTCCTCGAGGGGCGGCGAGCTGGCCGAGGAGCAGGCCGGTCTCGCCGAAGAGGCGGGAGCGCTCCGGAGCGATCTCGATCGGGCGACCGAGGAGATGCTGCAGGCCGACAGCAAGGCGGCGGCCAGCATGAAGGAGGCGGCCGCCGCGATGGACGAGGCCGGGACGGTCGGGAAGATGGAGGAAGCGCGTGAGGCGCTTGAGAGCGGGGAGACCGAGGCCGGGGCCTCGATGTGCGAATCGGCCGCCGACGATCTTGCGACTCTCTTCACGAGCCTCTCGAGCTGCAAGAGCAACGCGGCGTCGAGCCTCACGAGACGGAGCAGCGAGGCGACGATGCGCGCCGTCAACGAACTCCTGGGGGTCTCGGACGAGCAGGAAGAGCTTTTCGCGGCCGTCCGCGGGCGAGAGACCGTTCCGCGCGACGAGGCCGGGGAGCTTGTGGCGAAGCAGGCCGACCTCCTGGAGGCGATGTCGACGATCGCGGGCCGCATGTTCGAGGAGACGAAGGGATCGTTCGCAGTCAACCCCGTCATCTACCGCGGTTTCGCGAGCGCGCAGGCCGACATGGGAGCGGCCGCGGCCTTTCTCGCCGACGGCAAGCCGGTCAGGGCCGGCGCCGAGAGCGCCGACGCGCTGGCGGCGGTGAACGCGCTCGTGGTCCAGCTCCTGACCTCGAACCAGAAGGCCTCCGGGAAGGGCCAGAGCGCGCTCGAGCAACTCATGCAGGAGCTTCAGATGCTCGCGGGCGGTCAGTCGAAGCTGAATGAGATGACCGCGGAGATCCGGCGCGAGGCCGGTGAGCTCGGGCAGGAGGGCGGCATCGAGCGTCAGCTTGCGGAGGCCCGCGCGCTCCAGGAGCGGCTCCTCGAGCGGGCGCGGCGGCTCGCCGAGGAGTTCGGAGAGAGGGACGAGGTCCTCGGGCGTCTCGACGACACGGTCGACGAGATGGAGAGGGCGCTGGCCGCGATGGAGCGGGGCGGCGCGTCCCAGGAGGTGATCGATCGGCAGAGGCGCGTCCTCTCGAGGCTCCTCGACGCGCAGCGATCGGTCCGCCGGCGCGACTACACGGAGCGGAGACGCTCCCGGGCCGGCGCCGACGAGCGGCGGCGCACGCCCTCGGCGCTTCCGGACGAGATTGCGCGTACGACCAGAGAGCTGCGGGAAGACCTCCTTCGAGCGATGCAGCGGGAGTATCCTCTCGAGTACCGGGAACTCATCCGCGCCTACTTCGAGGCGCTCGCACGCGACGCCGCCGCGGCCGCGGACGACCTCGAAGCGCCCTCGATGGAGGGGAGAGGAGAGGAGACTCCGCGATGACCCGCGCTTCGAAGCCCGTTCGCGCGTTGCGCCGCGACCTGTTGGGTCCGGCGGCGTGGGGCATGGTCCTCGCGGCGCTCGTCGTGCTTCCGTGCGTCGCGGGCGCCCAGACCGCCTCTCTCCGGGAGACCGATCGGCGTGACACCGAGCTTTCCGAGCGCCTCTCGGCGCTCCGCGAGGCGACGCGTGGCGGCGCGGTCGCGGAGGCGGTGCGGCTCGCGGACGCTCTTGTCGCGGACTACCCGGAGAACGATCGCGTCTACTGGGCCGCGGCGTCGACGTATCGCTTCGCGCGGGCATACCGCGAGCGGCTGATTCCGCATCTCGAGCGCAGGGTCTCCCGGGCGCCGGACGATCTCCGCGCGCGGGAGGAGCTGGGTGAGATCTACGCGCTCGAAGGCGAGTTCGAACGCGCGCACGAGACCTGGCTCGTCTTCCTTCGCCACGGCAAGCCGCACAAGCGAAGATACTCTGAGATCGGCGCGCGCGAGATAAACCTCGGCATGCCCGCGTACGCCGTCGAGGTCTTCCTCGAGGCGCGCGAGCGGTTCGGAGAGCCGACGCTCTTCGCCGAGGAGCTCGCGACTGCCTACGCGGCGCTGCAGGAGTACGAGAAGGCGCTCGACGAGGCGTTCGTCGCGGTGCGCGCACACCCCGGCATCGTGCAGTGGGCCGTGAACCGGGCGCTCGTCATCATCGAGGAAGGCGGATCCGCCGACCTCGTGCTCGACTACCTCGACGAGCGGGCCGGCGATCCGAAGATCACGGCGTCGGAGCTGGGAATCGTCGGCGGCGTGCGGCTGGCGCTCGACGACGGCGCGGGAGCGCTCGAGGCGTTTCTGGCTGCGGACCGGCTGTCGGGCGGCGTGGGCACGCAGCTCTTCGGCTACGCGCATCTCCTCAGGGACGCGGGGAAGCTCGCCGAGGCCAGAGACGCGTTTCTCATGGTGGCGGACCGGCACCCGAACTCGCCGCAGGCGGCGAGAGCGCGGGTCCTCGGGGCAGGGATGCTCGTCGTGCTCGGCGAGCCCGCCGAGGCGACGCTGGAGCTCAGGGAGATCGCCGAGTCGTTCGAGCGGGACGAGGACGTGGCGGACGCGTTGATCCGCGTGGCGGCGATCGAGCTCCGGGAGCTCTCCGATCCGGCTGCCGCCGTCGCGACGCTCCGTTCTCTCGGGCCGATCCTCGATCGTCTCTCTCGGGCGGGCTCGCCTGTGGCCGCGGAGGCGATGGTCCTGCACGTGGATGCGTCGCTTGCGCGCGGGGACTTCGACGGGGCGGCCGAGCGGATCGGAGCCCTGCTCGCGGCGACCCCGACGGGTGCGACGCGCGAGAGGGCGCTCTTCCTGGACGGCTACCTCAGGTTTCTGCTCGGCGACCCGGAGGGCTCGACGAGCCGGCTTCGATCGATGGTCGAGGCGGACCCGGGCGGCGAGTACGTGAACGACGCGCTCAGGCTGATGATCGCGATCTCGGGCGGGCGCGACGATCCCGAGGCGGTGTCGCTCCTCGCCGAGGGCCACGCCGCGGCCATCGCCGGAGACAGGGCGGGCGCGGCCGACGCGGTCTGGCGCCTTGCAGACAAACACGCCGGAACGGCGGCCGCGACGGAAGGTCTCATGCTTCTGGGCGCGATCGCCGAGGACGGCGACGATCTCGATCGGGCGCTCGAGGTCTACCGTCGCGTCGCCGACGAGACGGGATCGGTCGCCGCGCGCGCCGAGGCGCTCGTTCGTCGCGGCGACATCTACCGGACGGAGGTCGGGAGGCCGGATCTCGCACTCGCCGAGTACGAGCGACTTGTGAACGAGCTTCCGCCGAACTACCTGTCGGGAGAGGCACGGCGGAGGATCGAGTCGCTCAGGAGGGAGGGGGTGATCACCGGATGACTCGTTTCGCGGTGCGCGCAATCGCGCTGGCGACGACCGTACTGGCGCTGGCGGCTCTCGCGTCCGTCGCCGCGAGCGCATCGGTCGTCGTTCCGATGGATCTCACGCAGACCGACCATCTCAAGGCATACGGCGTCGCCTACTGGGCCCTCGAGAAGGGCTACCGTGTCGAGTGGCTGCTGAACTTCCGCGGGGGCTCGTTCCACTTCCTCGACGGCTGGTCCGACGTGGAGGAGGAGTGCCGCTATCGGGGCGTCGTGTTCGAGGAGGTCGACGGGCCGGAGCTGGCGGGGGTCTACCGCACGATCGAGGAGGAGAACATGGAGGTCGTCCTTCTCGAGAAGGCTCCCACGATCGCGCTCTACGCTCCCGATTCCGAGATCGTGGCCTGGGACGATGCCGTGATGCTCGCGCTCGACTACGCGGAGGTCCCCTACGACGTCCTCTGGGATCGCGAGGTCCAGTCGGGAGCGCTCGCCCGGTACGACTGGCTCCACCTGCACCACGAGGACTTCACGGGTCAGTACGGGAAGTTCTACGGGTCCCACAGGAACTCGGACTGGTACCAGCATCAGGTCGCCGACTTCGAGCGCCTCGCGAGGGAACAGGGATTCGACTCGGTCCCTGCGCACAAGGCGGCGACGGCGCGGGCGATCAGGGAGTACGTCCGGAGAGGCGGGTTTCTCTTCTCGATGTGTTCGGGGACGGACTCGTTCGACATCGCTCTCGCCGCGGAGGGGATCGACATCGTCGACACTCCGTTCGACGGGGATCCACCCGATCCGGACTGTCAGGAGCGGCTCGACTACTCGCGGTGCTTCGCCTTCGAGAACTTCGCGCTTCTCACAGATCCGTTCGTCTACGAGTTCTCAGACATCGACATGACCGGTGACGCGAGGGGGCGCTCGGAGGAGACCGACTACTTCACGCTCTTCGCGTTCGCCGCCAAGCACGATCCGGTGCCAACCATGCTGACCCAGTGTCACGTCGACATCGTGAAGGGCTTCATGGGGCAGACGACAGGCTTCCGTCGCGGGCTCGTGAAGAGGACGGTCCGGATCCTCGGCGACTATCCCGGGACGGAGGAGGTCAGATACGTCCACGGGAACGTCGGGCGCGGGACCTTCACCTTTCTGGCCGGCCACGACCCCGAGGACTACCGTCACCTCGTCGGCGATCCGCCGACGATCCTCTCGCTCTACAAGAACTCGCCGGGCTACCGTCTCATCCTCAACAACGTGCTCTTCCCGGCGGCGAAGAAGAGGGAGCGGAAGACCTAGGTTCCACCGGAGGGATGCCGCGGATGCCGCTTCGCATGATCGAAATCTCCGCGCCGGCCGATGCGGCGCGACGCGTGGCGGACCTTGCCGCCGCGAAGCCCGGTGTCAGCTCGTGGCGGGTCTCCGAGGGCGAGGGCGGGACCATCCTCCATCTGGTTCTCCAAGCCGAGGCGGTGGAACACTTCCTCGACGAGGTGGAGAGCATCTGCGCCGGGTGCGCCGATCTCCGCGTCGTGCTGCTCCCCGCGGAGGGGACGATTCCGCACCTCGAGGAGCCGCCGAAGGAGGAACAGCCCGAGGAGCCCGAGCCCGACCGGCCCGCCGGGCTCGCCTTTCGCGTGAGCCGGGAAGAACTCTACGCGGATGCGGTCGACGGCGCAGACGTGGCGGCGCCGTTCTACGTTCTCGCGGCGCTCTCCGCCGTCGTCGCCTCGGTCGGGCTCCTGCGGGACAACGTCGCCGTGATCATCGGGGCGATGGTGATCGCTCCGCTCTTCGGCCCGAACATGTCGCTCGCCGTGGGCACAACGCTCGGCGACCTCGATCTCACTGGACGAGGGCTGCGCGCGCTCCTCGCCGGCGTCGGAATCGCCGCGGGCGTCGCCGCGGCCATCGGGCTCTGGCTTCCCGTCGACGCGTCGATCCCGTCGCTCGCGTCGCGGACGGTCGTGAGCTACGCGGACGTGACGCTTGCGCTCGCGGCCGGCGCGGCCGGCACGTTCGCGTTCACCGCCGGCCGGGTCCGCGCCGTGATCGGCGTCATGGTCGCCGTCGCGCTCCTGCCTCCACTCGTGGCGTTCGGCCTTCTCCTCGGGTCGTGGCAGCCCGCCGAGGCCCTCGGGGCGCTCCTTCTCGCCGCGGCGAACATCATCTGCATCAACCTCGCCGCCGTCGCGGCCTTCCTCCTTCAGGGCGTCCGGCCGCGGACCTGGTGGGAGGCGAAGCGTGCGAGGGCGGCCACGAGGCGCGCCTCGCTTCTCTGGGCGCTGCTCCTCGCGGCCCTCGTGGTCATCCTGAACCTCAGGTAGCGCCGCGGCCGGACATCGTGTACCGTGACCCCTCCGACGCGTATCGGATCGCCATGGGGAGGGACGAACGGTGGACCGCGCTCACACGCCAGCGCTCCCGGCGTATCTCGCCCTCGTCGCGGGCGTCGTCATCCTCGGGTTCTCCGCGATCTTCGTCTCGCTGGCCGACGCGCCGGGGACCGTCACCGCCTTCTATCGGATGGCGATCGGCTCGGCGGTCATGGCGGTCCCGTTCGTCGCCAGGCGCGCGCGGCGCGCCACGGTGATTCCGAAAAGGGGCGCGCTCCTCGCGGCGCTCGCGGGCGTCTTCTTCGGCACCGACGTCGCGCTCTGGATGACCGGCATCACCATGGGGAACGCGACGAGCCCCACCCTTCTCGGGAACACCGCTCCACTCTGGGTCGGTCTCGGGGCGCTCCTGATCTTCCGGGAGCGCCAGGGGAAGCTCTTCTGGTCCGGACTCGTCGTCGCGCTCGTCGGCGCCGCGCTCGTTCTGGGGAAGGACCTCTCGCTCGCCACGCGCGTCGGCATCGGCACGCTGCTCGGCCTCGTCGCCTCGTTCTTCTACGCGGGCTACATGCTGGTGACGCAGCGGGGGCGGGTCCACGTCGACACTCTCTCGTATCTCTGGATCTGGACGACCGCGGCGGCCGCCGTGCTCCTCGTCGCGAACCTGGCGCTCGGAAGACCGCTCGTCGGATACGCGCCCGGCACCTGGCTCGCGTTCGCGGCGGGCGGGGTGGTCGTCCAGGTCCTCGGCTGGCTGGTCATCACCTACGCGCAGGGGTACATCCCCGCGTCGATCGCCTCGCCGACGCTCGTCGGCCAGCCCGTCCTGACCGCGGTCTTCGCCGCGCTCTTCCTCGGGGAGTCGCTCACGGTGCTTCACGGAGTCGGCGGGGTCGCCGTGCTCGCGGGGATCCTCATGGTGCATCGGAGCCGTCGGGCGCGTCCGGGCCCGGCCGCGCCTGGCGGTCCCAGGGGAGCGGGACCTTCGAGATGACCCGGCGGAACTTGCCGCGCCCCGAGAGCGGGATCTCGTCGACGCGCTCGAAGCGTGCCCGGACCTCCGGGCCGAGGCGCGTCGCGACGTACGCGTGGAGTTCGGCTTCGAGCTCGGGACCGATCTCGCTCGGCGTCTCGAGTCTCACGAGGATGGCGTCCATCTCCTCCTGGATGATCTGCGCCCGGGTGAGGCCCGGGACCATGCCGAACCCCTTGATGATCGCCAGGGGCGGCATGATGCGGTCGCCCGGCAGGACGAGGAGGTCCTCGTCGCGCGCGGCGACGCCCTCGATGAGCGGGAGCGTGCGGCCGCACGGGCACGTCCTCTCCGAGAGCACGACGGTGTCGCCGAACGTGTAACGGATGAGCGGCATGGAGAGGTTGTGCAGCGTCGTGGCGACGACGCGGCCGCGCCGTCCCGGCGGGACCGGCTCTCCCGCCTCGTCGAGAACCTCGAGCACGCCGAACTCCGAGAAGACGTGGTGTCCGCTGTGCTCCTCGCACTCGCTCGAGTGGACGACCCGCTCGGCCTGTCCGTAGACGTCAAAGACCTTCGTCTCGAAGCGTTCCTCGATGAGTTCCCTCTCCCCGTCGGCGAGCGGCTCGCCCGTCAGGATGACCCCCGCGAGCGGGAGCGTCTCTCCCATGTCCTCGAGGAAGCGCGCGAAGACGGAGGCCGCCGACGGATACGAGATGAGCGCCCTCGCGCCGAACCGGCGCGTCGCCTCGACGTAGTGCGCCATGTTCTCGGACCTCAGGTGCAGGGCGGAGAGGAGAATCTGGTTCCACGGGCGGTTGTAGCGCCAGAACGGCGGTCTCGTCTGTGTGAGCGGGACGATCGCCCGTCCCTGCAGGACGGCCGTGCGGACCCCGGGCTCCAGGCCGGCCCACCTGCGAATCCTGTAGGTGAGCGCGTTCGTCACGATCGAGACCGTCCGGTCCCAGTAGAGGGTGAGCGGCGCTCCCGTGGTCCCCGAGGTCGAGACCTTCCGCGTGCCGAGGGAGCCGGCCCGCGACGAGAGGAGTCGGCGGCCCGCTGCCGCGACCTCGGCCCGCGTGAGGACCGGGAGCTTCGGTAGGTCGTCGACCGACCGCACGTCGGCCGGTCTGAGCCCCAGCCGATCCATGACATCGCGGTAGTGGGGCACGGTCTCGTAGGCGTGGCGGACGACGAGGGCGAGACGCTCCGACTGGTACGCCCTCAGCCGCTCGGGATCGTCGCGCTCGGAGGTCTCGAGGAACCCGACGAACCGTTCGAACCCCGGACCGAAGCGCCGCCGCTTGAGCCGCGATCCGATCCAGGAGACTACGAGATTCTGGCCGGTGGCGGGGAGCCTGAAGTAGAACCCCTCTTTCGGATTCCACATGGCGAAGCCTCGCAATGAAGACCGGCGGCGTCAGGGCGTCGCGCCGCGCCAGTCGATGAGTGCCTCGAGCTCCTTCGCGAGCCGGTCCTCGTCACCCGGCGAGAAGCCGACGTGGCGGAAGACAGCTCTTCCCTCGTGGTCGATCAGGACGGTCGTCGGGATCGCCGCGACGCGATACGCCTCGAACGACGCTCGATCCTCATCACTCGCGACATCGTGCCGAACGCCCGACTCGTGCAGAAAAGCGTTCGCGGCGGCGCTCCTGTTCCCCGTGTCGACCGAGACGAAGCGGACGCCGCGGTCCTCGAAGCTGTCATAGAGTTCGGCGAGGCGTGGCAACTCCACGCGGCACGCGCCTCAGCCATACGACCAGAAGCAGACGAGGATGATCTCGCCTCGGTGCTCCTCGGTCGCAAAGCGCCCCCCCGATCTCTCGGGGAGGTCGAGCGGCGGCGCGGCTCCGACGCCTTCATAGCGGCGGGCCGCGATCATCGCGTCGATGTCGTCGTCGCTGCCGTCGCGCTCGATGAGCGCGGCGGAGAGCATGGACCGCGCCGCGTCGGTGTCCGCCACCGAGCGCGCCGCAAGGAGCGCGAGGAGGTCGATCTCGGCGTCTCGCTCGCCGGCCGCCCGGTAGGCATCGATGAGGTGGCCGACGATCGGGGACCCGAGGTACGGCGTCTCGTCCTGGATGAGAAAGGCGGTCTCGAGGTCCTCGGCGGCGCCGGTGTAGTCACCCGCCGCGAAGCGGGCCCACCCGGCGGTATCGAGCAGGTTGACGCTGTCGTAGCGGGACGATGAGAAGGAGAGGGCCCGATCGGCGATACGCACGGCGAGATCCGGCTCGAGGCGCCTCTCCGCCATGTCGTAGGCGACCGAGTTCATCGTTCCCGCATTCTCGAGTTCGGTCGACGCGAGGAGCCCGGCGGCCGCGTCGAGCGCGCGGTCGGGCATCTCGTCGACGGTGATGTGGTAGATCATCGAGTGGAGGATGCCGCGGACGGTCCCGTCGGTCGCCTGCGCGAGGAGCGAGTCCGCGGAGGCGAGCGCCGCGGTCGTGCCGCGTGTCTCTCGAGCGACGGAGAGACGGCGCCGGTATGCCGCGTCGATGAGCGCGTGCCACGTCTGGGCCGTGTCGTCGGTCCTTCGCGCGTATCCCGAGAAGATCAGTCTCTCGAGGGCCGCGGGCTCGAGCGACTCCGAGACGTAGTGCCGGATGGCGAGCGAGAGGTGCACGTCATTCGGGACGTCGTTCGCGTCCGTGAACCCCTCGGCGATCGACCTCGCCCGATCGAGGTTCTCCGTTCCCCCGGCGCGGAGGAGCGCCTCCGAAAGGGCGGCGAGCGCGGCGAAGCGCGGCGCCGCGGGCAGGTCGAGGTCCAGGAGGAGCTCGGCCGTGCGGATCGCGCCGGCGTCTCCCGTCGCTTCGGCGGCGGACTCGGCGGCGAGCTTGACCGCGCGGGCGAGGACCTCGGGGTCCGAGTCGAGGTTCTGCTCGACGAGCTCGGCGGCCGCTCCGGCCCGCTCGGCCGGGTCATCGATCGCCTCGATATGCGTGAACTCCGCCTCGAGAGGCTCGACGCGGTTCTGGATGGCGACGAAGACGGCGACGGCGACGGCCGCGAGGATGAGAATCGCGAGGGCGCGCTTCATGGGACCTCCTTCGAGACGGCGTGCGCTCCCGGGAGCTCGCCCCACGGGAGGGGCCGGGGCGCCATAGTAGCACGAGTTTCAAATTGACTTCCACCCATCGCTCCGGTACGCTCACTCTCTTGGTGATGGGGGAGCGCGGATGATGGTGGTTGAATCTCACCCTTGGGCGGTCTCGGTTCAGGAAGCCTTCCGGATTCAGGGGGAACTGAGAGAGAAGCTGATCCTCGAGGATGAACCGGATGCCCCCGAGACGGTCGCCGGCATCGACGTTGCGTTCTCACGCGAGCGGGACCTCCTCTACGCGGCGATCGTCGTCATGGACCTCTCCACACTCGAGCCCTTCGAGATCGTGTCAGCGTCCAGACAACCGCACTTCCCTTACGTGCCCGGCCTCCTCACGTTTCGAGAGGGGCCGGTCGTGCTTGACGCGTACGAGAAACTGTCGCGCGACCCGGACGTGCTCATGTTTGACGGGCAGGGGATCGCGCACCCGCGGGGCCTCGGCCTCGCGGCGCACATGGGAGTCTTCCTCGACGTGCCGTCGATCGGCTGCGCGAAATCGAGACTCGTCGGGGAGTTCAAGGAGCCGAAGCAGAAGCGCGGCTCGATGCGGACCCTGAGCTACAAGCGCAGGAAGATCGGCGTCGTGCTGCGAACGAAGGACCGGACGAAACCGCTCTTCGTCTCGCCGGGGCACCGCGTGACCGTGGAGTCTGCCGCGCGGCTTGTTCTCGAGGCGGGGAGGGGATACCGGCTGCCGGAGCCGACGCGGATCGCGCACAACGAGGCGGCCCGCGCCAAGCGCAACGGTAGTCGATGAAGAGCGCGGCCCGCGCGGGCGGGCCACGCAAGACAACGCGGAGGAGCACGGGTGGAGTCATTCGATACAGGGATGGGAGGTGCCGAGATGCCGACGACGTTTCCCGCTTGCCGCAAGTGTGAGAAGGGGGTGCTCATTCCCCTGTCGGACTACGGGCGTGATGGGGCGGCGATTACCTACAAGGCATGGGTGTGTTCCAACCCGGACTGCGGGTTCCACCTGCGCATCGACAACGGCGAGATCAGCCGTGGCTCCAGGATCGACGAGGCAGCGAAGTAGCCATCGCGACCCGGGTGCATACCCGGAGACGACCGGACCAGGGCAAGGAAACAAAGACCCCGCCCGTGCTCGCTCCCGCGAGCTTCAGAGGATCGTCCTATGCTGAGAGCAGTCATCTTCGATCTCGACAACACCCTCACCGACTTCATGAGAATGAAGGAGGTGTCGATCGACGCGGCGATCGAGTCGATGGTCGACGCCGGGCTCCGGATGGACCCCGAGCTGGTGAAGAAGAAGCTTTTCGAGATCTACGACCGGGAGGGCATCGAGGACCAGCGTGTCTTCGACCGCTTCCTGACCCAGGAACTCGGGGAGATCGATCCGAAGATCCACACGGCCGCGATCATCGGGTATCGCAGAGGCCGGGAATACACGCTTGTTCTGTATCCGCACGTCAAGACGACGCTCCTCAAGCTCGCAAAGCGCGGCCTCAAGCTCGTGATTCTGTCCGACGCGCCCCGGTATCAGGCGTGGTCGCGGCTCTGCTACCTCCAGCTTGAGCACTTCTTCGACCACGTGATCACCTTCGAGGATACCAACGTCCGGAAGCCGGATCCCGCGCCGTTCCTCAAGGCGATCGAGCTGCTCGACATGCATCCCGACGAGGTGATCATGGTCGGGGACTGGCCCGAGCGCGACATGGTGGGAGCGGGCGGCGTCGGGATCAAGACTGTGTACGCAAGGTACGGCGACACCTCGGGGGCATCCCAGTCGGGCGCCGACCTCGAGATCGACGACATCTCCGAAATCGTCCCCATCGTCGACGGTCTCATGAGCGGCGGCGAGCAGGGGGCCTGATGATCCGCGGGGTCGGTACCGACGCGGTCGACCTGGAACACTTCGAGCGCGTCGTGACGCGCGCGCGAAGCGGGTTTCTCTGCAGGCTCTTCACCGACGGCGAGCGCGCCTACTGCGAGCGATTCAAGGATCGCCTCGCCTCGTACGCCGCCGTCTTCGCGGCGAAGGAGGCCTTCCTGAAGGCTCTCCGCACGGGGCTCGCGCCGGGCATGCGCTGGACCGACGTGGAGGTCGTGCACGAGCGCGGAGGGGCGCCGACGATCGTCGCGCACCGCCGCTGCTCCGATATCCTGGGAGACGGCGCGGTGCACGTGAGCCTCACGCACTCGCGACGGTCGGCGCACGCCGTTGTGGTCATCGAGGACGGGTCCACGCGGGGACGGGACGAGCGGAGGTCGGGTTGAAGGTCGTGACGTCCGAGACAATGAAGGCGATCGATACCCACTGCATCGACGCCCTCGGGATTCCGGGCCTCAAGCTGATGGAGGCCGCCGGGATCGGCACGTCGCGCGTCGCCGACGCGAAGCTGGGGGGCTCCCGCGGGAAGACGGTGACCGTCGTCTGCGGGAAGGGAAACAACGGAGGCGACGGCTTCGTGATCGCCCGGGACCTGCGCGCGCGAGGCGCCGACGCCCGGGTCTTCCTGGTCGGGCACATCGATGACGTGTCCGGGGACGCCCGGACGAACCTCGAGAAGCTGCCTCGTCGCGAAATCGTTGAGACCGCCGACGGCCCGGCCGTCGCGTCGCTCGTCGACTCGATGCGAGAGAGTGACCTCGTCGTCGATGCGGTCTTCGGGACGGGCTTCGAGGGCGCTCCGCGCGGCCTTTCTGGGACCGTGATCGGCCAGATGAATGCCTGCGGGAGGCCGGTCCTTGCGGTCGACGTTCCATCGGGCCTGAACGGCACGACCGGTCAGGCCGGAGGGGAATGCGTCCGCGCCGCGTGGACCTGCACGATGGGGCTCCCGAAGCGCGGCTTCTACCTGCACCCGGGCCGCGAGTACGCGGGCGAGATCCACGTCATCGAGATCGGCATCCCCTCGAGCGCGCTCGAGGCGGTCGGCGCGCATGAGAACGTCCTTCTGCCGGACGAGGCCGCGGCGCTCCTGCCCGCGCGCCCCGAGGACGCTCACAAGGGTGTCTTCGGCAGGGTGCTCGTGATCGCCGGATCGGTCGGCCTCACCGGCGCGGCATCGCTCGCGTCGATGTCGGCGCTCAGGAGCGGCGCCGGACTCGTGACGCTCGGTCTGCCGGCGAGCCTCAACGACATCGTTGAGGCGAAGTTGACCGAGGTGATGACGCGGCCGCTCCCGGAGACGGCAGAACGAACGATCTCGCGCGAGGCGCTCGCGGAGACGCGGGATCTCGCGGCGGGCTGCGACGCCGTCGCACTCGGCCCCGGGCTCTCGACGAACGGCGAGACCCGCGAGTTCGTCCGGGACCTCGTGCGCGAGATCGATCGGCCGTGCGTGGTCGACGCGGACGGCGTGAACGCGCTCGACCTCGGCGTCCTGAGCGCGCGGGCGGGTGGCGCGGCGATGGTGCTGACGCCACACCCCGGGGAGATGTCGCGGCTCACGGGGCGGGAGGTTCCCGAGATCGTCTCGAACGGAGCCGATCTCGCGCGGGAGGTCGCCCGCGAGACCGGAGCAACGGTGCTTCTGAAGGGCGCGCCGACCTACGTCGCGGATCCGTCTGGCGAGATCTACGTGAACCCCACCGGGAACGCGGGGCTGGCCTCCGGCGGGAGCGGCGACGTCCTGACGGGCGTGATCGCCGCGCTTCTCGGACAGGGTCTCGGAGGGACCGGGGCGGCCGCGCTCGGGGCCTACGTTCACGGCCTGGCGGGGGACTTCGCCGCCGGAGAGCTGGGGCGGACGGGCATGATCGCGGGAGACGTGCTGAACGCCCTTCCGCGCGCATTTGTCAAGGTTGAAACAGGCGGGGCTGGCGGTCAGTTTACTGGCGTGTGACGAACCGCAATCTCGAGGGCGAGAGGCACAGACGATCGACGGAGGGGAGATGGAGAAGCGATTCATGGAGGAGGCCAAGAAGCTGTCCTCCAAGATCATCAAGATCCGGCGCCAGATCCACATGTATCCCGAGCTCGGGTACCAGGAGAAGCGTACATCCGAGCTCGTTGCGAAGACGCTGCGGGAGTTGAACATCGAGGTGAAGACCGGCGTCGCCAAGACCGGTGTCGTCGGGCTCCTGAAGGGCGCGAAGCGCGGGCGGACGGTCGGTGTCAGGGCCGACATGGACGCGCTCCCCATCACGGAGCAGACGCAGGTACCGCACCGCTCCCGTGTCGAGGGCCTCATGCACGCGTGCGGTCACGACGGCAACACCGCGACCGTCCTCGGAATGGCGATGATCCTGGCGGACTACCGCGAGCATTTCGCCGGGAACGTCAAGTTCATCTTCCAGCCATCCGAGGAGGCGCCGCCGGGCGGAGCGAAGCCGATGATCGAGGAGGGCGTACTCGAACGTCCGAAGGTCGACGCGATGCTGGGCTTCCATGTCGACCCGTCCATCCAGGTCGGGAAGTTCGGCGTCCGCTACGGCCCGATGACCGCCGCGAGCGATGACTTCCAGGTCACCGTCATCGGGGAGGCGTCCCACGGCGCGAAGCCGCACATGGGCGTCGACGCCATTACGCTCGCCGCGCAGGTGATCCTGGCCATCCAGACGATCCCCAGCCGGCGTATCGATCCGCTCCAGCCCGTCGTGATCACGCTCGGTACGGTGGCGGGCGGCTACCGGCAGAACGTCATCGCCGACCGGGTGAAGCTCGAGGGGACGGCGCGGACGCTCAACGAGCGCGTCCGGCGGCGCGTCGTCAAACTCCTCAGGGAGACGATCGCGGGTGTCACGAAGTCCGGCGGAGGCAGCTTCGAGTTCGAGTACGAGGACGGCTACCCGGTCTTCGTCGCCCACGACGGCATGAGCGATATCCTCTCTGCGTCGATCAGGCGGCACGCCGGGAAGCGTGGGCTCGTCGAGATTCCTGAGGCCTCGATGGGTGGCGACGACTTCGCCTACTTCGGGAGCGCGGTGCCGGGTACGATGCTGCACGGAGGGACCGGAAACAAGGGGAAGGGGATCGTCTACCCCTGGCACCATCCCAAGTTCGATGTGGATGAGGACGGTCTCTGGATGAGTTCGGCGATCCTCGCCGACGCCGCCGTGCTCTGCCTGTCGGACGAGGGACAGGAGATGCTCCGCCATCCGAAGCGCCGCTAGCCGCGTTCCTTGACGGGGCCGCCGGCGCCCCGCGCGGAGGAGGCTCCATGGCTGCCTCGGAGCACGAGGTCATCGCGGACATCAGGCGGCGTGTCGGTCCTGCCGGAGCGACGACGCTCGTGGGAGTCGGCGACGACGCCGCCGTGCTCGAGCCCGCCACCGGGCTCGAGCTTCTCACGTGTGACGCCTTCGTGGAAGGTGTGCACTTCCGTCGCGACTTCGCCACGCTTCGGGAGATCGGCTCGAAGTGCATGGTGGCGAACGTGAGCGACATCGCCGCGATGGGCGGCTTCCCGACAAAGGCGGTCGTCTCGCTCTGTGTGCCGTCGGGAGTCACCCGCGAGGAGATCATGGATCTCTACGGCGGGATCCTCGAAGCGGGCAGGCTTCACGGCGTCGAGATTGTCGGCGGGGACGTGGTGGGTTCGCGGGAGGGCATCGTCGTCTCGGTCGCCGTCCTCGGCGCTGTCGATCGCGACCGGGTCGTCCGGCGATCGGGCGCGGTCGTCGGCGACGCGGTTCTCGTGACCGGAGAACTCGGGGCGTCCGAGGCCGGACTTCGCGCGCTGGCCGCGGGCCTTCGGGACGATCCGGAGGTTCGCGAGGCGAAACGCCGGCACCTGGCGCCGGTCCCGCGCATCCGTGAGGCGCAGGCGTTTCTGGAGGTGGCGACGCCGAGAGCCATGATCGACGTGAGCGACGGTCTGGCCTCGGAGGTTCGCCACATCGCGGAAGAGAGCGGCGTGGGAGTCGCCCTCTTCTCGGAGAGGATCCCCGTGGCGTCCGCCGCCGCTGTGATCGCCGGGCGTCTGGGCCTCGACGCGACCGACGTCGCTCTCGGAAGCGGCGAGGAGTTCGAGCTGGTGGTTTCGATCCCACCATCGGAGACCAGACGCACGATCGAACACGTCTTGGCTGTTACCGGCACGCGGGTCACGCAGATCGGAGAGGTGGTCGAGCGGTCTCGGGGATGCACGCTCATCGCCGGTGACGGAACGTCGCGGCCGCTGCCGCGGCTCGGCTACGAACACCTGAAGGGTGGAGGAGAGGGAGAGGGGGACGGGAGACGATGAAGGGACTCGCGAACCTGATTGCGATCGCGCTTGCGGTCGCCGTACCTGCGGGGTCTCCGTGCGCCACGGAGATTTCCGGGAACGTTGTCGCCGATACCACGTGGGCCGTCGGCGGAAGCCCCTACGTCGTCGTCGGTGACGTGCGTGTGAAGGGTGCCTCGACCCTCTCAATCGATCCCGGGGTCGAGGTGAGGTTCGACGGCGCCTACGAGATCTACGTTGAGGGCGGCTCCTCTCTCGTCGCGGAGGGTACGCCGTCGGCGCGGATCGTCTTCACGTCGAACGCGCCTTCCCCGACCCCGACCGACTGGAAGAACGTCTTCATCTTCGACTCCCCGTCGTCCTCTTTCCGCCACTGTGTCTTCGAATACGCCGCGAAGGGTCTCTATCTTAACAACTCCTCTCCGCCCATCGAGCGGTGCCGCTTCTCGTCGTGTCAGATCGGGATCTGGTGTCACGCGTCGTCGCCGGCGATCACAGGCAGCGAGATCGTGGACTCAAGCTCGGTCGGCATCTTCTGCCTCTATAGCTCGAGCGTGCCGACAGTCAACGACTGCAATCTCGAGGGAAACGCGACCGCGAGCGTGTACCTGAGCAGCTACAACGTGCTCCCGGTCGTCACGATCGACGCGACCGGCAACTGGTGGGGGACCGACGACCCGGCCGAGATCGGCGCCGCGATCTACGACAACGAGGACAAGGAGTCGATCTTCGGGGTCGTGGACTACGCGGACTGGCTCACGGCGCCCGGTGTCGAGGCGTCGAGCTGGGGCTCGATCAAGGCGTTGTTCAGGGAGTGAACACCCGGCAGCCGAGGGCGGACCGCCCGTCCAGACGGGATCGGCCCTGCAGGGAGGGCGGTTCCGGGCGGTGGATCAGGCCGCCGCACAGAAATCGCGCACGGTCATGATTAGTTGTTGACAGCCTGCACAGCCTGTGATATTCTAAGAAGTGTGCTGGGGATCACAAGGCCTGCGACCTTGAGAGAGGTCGGAGGCCTTCTTTGTACTTCCAAGACACTCAAAAGAGCGAACGATGCCGTTCGGGAGCTGGGCGCTCCGCGAGGGGCGAAGGAGCGGGGAGCGCCGCGCGGGAACGGGGCGTGCGGAGGCTGGCCCGGGCGATCGGCCCGGTGCTTGCGGTGTCTCTTCTCCTTGGGTGCGCGACGGCCGCCACCGCCGACGAGGTGTCCGTCACGCTCCGCTTCGACGAGTCGCAGCTTCGATTCGACCGCCATGAGGGATACGACTTCGTCTCCCTCGACGGCGCCGACTACCTGACCGATGCGGCCCGACCGATGTTGCCCGTCGTGAACGTCCAGCTCCTCCTGCCGCCGAACAGCATCCCCATAGATATCGTCGCCGAGACCGGCGGCACCGTCCAACTCCCCGGTCGATACACGATTTTGCCGGCACCCCGGCCGGTGCGGTTCTCCTCTGCGGAGGCAGCAACCATACCCCAGCCAGAAGCGGAACCGTACCGTTCTGTCCTGCCTTACCCGCGCGAGGCTGTCCGCCTGGCCGGGACCGGCATCTCGGGAGGCTATCGCATCGCAAGCGTCGCGGTCTGCCCGCTCCGGTACGTGCCGGATCGGGGAGAGCTCACGCTCATCACGGAGGTCAGGGTATCGGTCTCCTGCGGGCCCGACGAGAGCGGGCCCGGAAGACCGTTGGTCCGCAGGTCGAACGCCCGCGGCGCGCGGATCGCCGCGAGCGTCGCGAACCCGGAGGATCTGGCGCGATACGAGGCCGTCCGCGCGCGCGACGGCGGCGCGACGATCCCGTACCTGGTGGTCTGCCCGACGGCGCTCTCAGCCGAGTTCGAGCGGCTCGCAGCGTGGAAGACGCGGAAGGGCGTTCGGGCCGAGGTAGTCACGCTCGAGTCGATCGCGTCGAATCCCGAGTACGACGGAGTCGACGCGGCGGAGGAGATCAGGAATTGCATCCGATCGTACTACGAGAGCTGCGGTACAGAGTGGGCGCTCCTCGGAGGCGATACCGACGTGCTTCCCGCCCGAGACGCCTACGACTTCTTCTACGACCAGGGTATTCCCTGCGACCTCTACTACGCCGACCTCGATCGGACGTGGAACGACGACGGCGACGAGCGGTGGGGTGAGACCTCGGACGCGATCGACATGTACGTCGATGTCTATGTGGGACGCGCGCCGGTCTCGAGCGTGTCGGAGGCTTCCGCGTTCGTCGATCGCGTCGTCGCCTACGAGGGAGGAGGCGGAGCGGCCTCGACCGACTACCAGCTCGACGTGCTCTTCCTCGGTGAGGTTCTCTGGGACGATCCCGACCCGTATACGGATGGGGGCGTGGCGCTCGATATGATCGACGACGAATCCATGCCTTCGCGGTTCAGTCCGATCACGAAGCTCTACGAGAGCGCCGGTTCGCTCGATCGCTCCGGTTCGCTGTCCGAGCTGAACTTCGGACACGGGATCGTCGTGCACGAGGGTCACGCGAACACAGGCGCCGCGGGCGTCGGCGCCGAGATCCTCACGTCCGCCGATCTCGACGGTCTCACGAACGGCGATCGCGGGGGCCTCTGGTACTCGGTGGGATGCTGGTCGGCCGCGATCGACGACGACACCTTCGGGGAGCACTGGCTGGCGAACCCGGACGGAGGCGGGATCGCTTACGTCGGGAACTCGCGGTACGGGTGGGGATGCCCCGGCTACCCGGGCGAGTGCGCCTCGGACCTCTACGAGAGAGAGTTCTTCGCGGTGCTCTTCGACGGCGGTCCGGCCAACGCCGGCGCCGTCCACGCCGCAGCGAAACAGCGCTACATTGGGATCTCGAGGACCGACGACTACATGCGCTACATCATGTACGAGCTGAACCTGCTGGGAGATCCCGAGACGCCGGTCTGGACCGACACGCCGCGAGAGCTCGTCGTTACGCAGACCCCGGTCGATCCCGGCGACCCCTGGGCCGCCGTCGAGGTCGAGGTGACCTCGGGCGGCGCCCCCGTCGAGGGGGCGGTCGTCTGCCTCTGCGACGCCGCCCTCACTCTCTACGAGGTCGCGCTGACCGACGCCGCGGGGCGCGCGACCCTTGCGCTCCCCGGCGCCGAGGGCCTCGATGTCGCCCTCACCGTCACCGCGAGAGACCACCTGCCGCATCTCGGCGAGCTGGCCCCGAACGGCGGCGAGACCGGGATCGGCGAGGTCGTCGCGCATCCCGCGGAACTCCTGGGAAACAGTCCGAACCCGTTCGGCGCGGAGACGCGGGTGGCCTACAGCGTCGCTCGCAGGCAGCGGGTCCGGATCCGAATCTACGATGTCGGGGGGAGGCTTGTGAGAACGCTCGTCGACGACGAGGTCGATCCCGGAGCGTACGACGCTCGGTGGGACGGCCGGGACGCCGACGGGCGCCGGGCGGCGTCGGGCGTCTACTTCGCCCGCATGGTCTCGGGAGGTGATGTTCTCGAGAGCAGGATGACACTGGTGAGATGAGCTGCCGCCGAGGGCGGTCCGCTCCAACGGAGCGGACGCCCGGGTCGGCGGAGTCCCCGCGTCGCGCCGGTCGCTCACCATGAGGCGCGGGGCAGAAGCCGAAGCACATACGCGTCCGACGGATGACATCCGGGTACCGCATCGGGGGCGCAGTGCCGGCCGAGGCAGCGGCTCGAAAGCGGGCCGAGGTGTGCTGCGTGTTCGTGTCGCCTTCGGGCGCACGAGCAGCCTGGACGCACGTGCGCCTCGGCGCCGCCGTTTCAGAGCGATGCCGAGGCGCATCGGCGACTCGGTGCGGTCCTACGACGCTTCCTCGATCTTCGTCTCGAGCGTCTCGATGTGCGACTCGATCGTCTCGGGGCCGCAGATTCTCCCGTGCCCCGGGACGATCTGCTCGATCTCCAGCTTCGCGAGCTTCTTGAGCCCCGCCACCCACTGCCGCCAGTCCCCCGGATCCCCGAACATCGTGACAGGTCCGGCCTTCTCGTTGATCGCATCTCCCGCGAAGAGCACGCGGCTCGCGGGATGGTAGATCACGAGTTCGGACCGGGCGTGTCCCGGGACGTGGATGATTTGAATCTCCTGGCCGTTCACCGCTAGCGAGAGTTCCTCGGAGACGTGCCGGTGAGGCGAGACCGGGTGCACCGAGCGGACCTGCTGCCGGAGCGTGGCCTCGTCGGTCTTGAGGAGGTTGGCGAGCATCTCGGTGTAGTCCTGCGCGCCGAGGTGCTTCCGCATCTCCGCCATGCACTCCTGGAAGCTCCTGTGGGCGTAGATCATCGTGTGCTTCTCGTCGAAGAAGCTCGAGGCGTAGCAGTGGTCGAGATGGTGGTGCGTGAGGATGAGGTAGTACATGTCGCGGCCCGGGGCGACCGAGCGCGCGTAGCTCCAGACGTAGCGGGCCTGCGACTCCGTCTGGCCCGAGTTGATGAAAACGATCGCCTTCGATGTCGCGATGATGCCGACGTTGGCGGCGTGGAGACCTTCGAAGGTCTCCATGTCGAGGATGGCGTGGGCGCCGCTTCCGAGATCGTGCGTCGTGGGCGCTCCGAGGCCCCGGTTCTCCATCTCTGCCCCCCCCATGCTGGTCCCGTCCTCGGTTTCGAAAACGGCCGCCGCGCGGCGGCCGAGGCGCTAGCCAACGAAGATGGGGCGCTCGGAGAGACGGGCCGGGACGTTCAGGGGCGCGCGGGGAAGGCCCGCGGTCCTCTCTTCGACGAGCGCGTTCAGGCTCTCGATCGAGAAGCTCTCCTGTTCGCCGCCGCGAACGCGGACGGTCAGCTCGCCGCTCTCGATCTCGCGATCCCCCACGACGAGGACGAACGGGATCCAGTGGCGTCCCGCCTCGCGGATCTTCTTCCCGACGCTCATGTCGCGATCGTCGAAGTCGATCCTGAACGGGATCTTCTCGAGGAGCGACTCGCAGAACGCGTGGTGCCGCTCGGCGACCGGAATGACCCGGATCTGTGTCGGCGAGAGCCATAGCGGAAGCGATGGCACGCCGCCGTCACCGATCGTCGCGGCCTGCTGTTCGAGGATCGCGCAGACGACGCGGTCGATCGCCCCGGAGATCGAGGTGTGCATGAGGACGGGGTGTTTCTTCGCGCCGTCCTCGTCGACGTACCGGATCCCGAAGCGCTCGGTGTTCTCCACGTCGATCTGCACGGTCGAGAGGCAGAACGCCTTGCCCGAGGCGTCCACGAAGTTGTACTCGAGCTTCGCGACGAAGTAGAAGAACCGCTCGTCCCATACCTCGACGAGGATCGGACGCCCGGCGCGCTTCACGATCTCCCGGGCGAAGTCGGGGTCCTCCTCGAGGAACGACCGGACGAACCGCACGGCCACCTCGTAGTCGATGCCGAAGTCGCGCATGCACCTGGACGAGAGGTCCATCTGGCGGAGGAACTCCTCGCGGGCCTGCGGGATGTCCCTCGTGAGCGTGTGGAGGTCGGGCATCGTGAACGTGCGGAGCCGCCGGAGCCCGGCCAGCTCGCCTGACTGCTCGCGTCGGAACGAGTAATGACTGATCTCGAAGAGCCTCGACGGCAGCATGTGGTGTGAGAGCTGCATGTCGTGCTGCATCATGTACTGGCCGAAGCAGGCCGCGAACCTCAGGAAGAACTCCTTGTCCTCTGAGATCACAACGTACTGACGCGCCGGGAACCTGTTCAGGTAGCTCACGAGGTTCGGGTGCTGGTAGTCGTACATGATCGGCGTCTCGACACGCATGGCGCCGTAGTCCGATAGGAGGTCGCCGACGCGCTTCTCCGCGAGCCGCTTCACGAGCTCGCCGTTCGGATACCAGCGGAGATTGCCCGCGTCCGAAGCGGGCTCGTAGTCGACGAGCTCGAGTCTCCGCATGAGTTCGATGTGCGCCGGCGGCTCGCTCGACACACGGCTGCCGGAGATCTCGTAGTCGTACATGTCCTTGAAGGACGAGCCGTCCTCGAAGCCGAACTCGCCCGCGGGGAGGTCGCTCCCGTCGGGGTGGAGGATCCGCCACTCCGATCGGAGCTCTTCCTCCTTCTTCACGGCCTCCGAGATGTCCGTCTCGGGGGCCGCCTCGCCGCCGCGCGCGCCCTGGGGCAGAATGGTCTTCGCCAGCTCGGAGAGCGGGTGCCCCTTGCATGAGATCTCGAAGGACTTGTAGAAGCCGAACGGCGCCTCGTGGACAGCGAGGTCGCCGGCGGCCCCGGCGAGCGAGCGGACGCGCTCGAGGACCTTCGTCGCGACGCGCGGGGATGCGAGATCGCTCGAGAGATGCGCGTACGGGTAGAGCATGACGGCCGGAGCGCCGACCTCGCGGGCGTGGTCGATGATCGTGCCGGCGGCCTGCGATGCGACCGATTCCACGTCCTTGCCGTCGGGCTTCTCGGAGGCCATGAAGGCGACGAGAACCTCGTCGACCTCCCCGCTCTGCATCTCTTCGGGGAGCTCGGCGAGCGACGATACGGCCGAGGTGCGCTCTGTCACCCGGAAGCTGAAGCGGCTGGCGTGAATCAGAAGGAGTCGCACGTTGGACCTTCCCGATGCGATGGGGCGAGATGAGAACGATCTGTCGTCGGGCGAACGATACGATTCGAGGGAGGCCGGGTCAACGCTTTCCCCGCGCCGCCCTCTCCGGCGGCCTCGCGGCGCTTCGCGCACGCGGGCGCATCTCCCGCGAGTATATCACGCGTGGCGGAGGCGCTCAATCGCGCGCACGATCGGCGGAATGAGCGCCAACTGAATGACCATTCCGATCCAGCCGGCTCCGAGCGCTCCGAGCGCGAGGGCGATCGATCTCGCTTGGATCCCGATGACGGGCGCGAGCCAGACCACGACGGCGAACCAGACGGCCCGCCCGACGATCATCGCTCCGACGAGCGGGAGATAGACCGACGACGCCCACCGGCGCGCCCCGCCCGGCCTCGCGCCGCCGAATCGCCTCCGGAGGAGCCCGGCGACAAGGCCGTAGGTGCCGATCTCGAAGACCATGGGCACCATGAGGAAGATCGGCGGCCTTCCCGTGACGAGCGTGCTCAGGACGGGCGACGCCACGCCGACCACGAACCCGGAGAGCGGCCCGAGGACGAGCCCGGCGATGAACGCCGGGAGGTGCATCGGAAGGAAGATGCGGCCGCCGAGAGGAAACCCGTGGAAAACGACGGGCAGCGCGACACCCAGCGCGAGAAGGAGCGCCGTGCCGGTGACGAGCGTCGTCCTCGCGCCACCGGGCCGCGTGGACGGGGACCCTTCAGATATCGTCATGGCCGACGCTTCCCTTCATGGTGACCTCGAGCACGTCCTCCTCCGGCATCTCCCAGATTCGGCACGCAAAGGTCTCCTGGTTCTCCTCCGTGCAGTCGCGCTCGATGCTCTCGAAGAGGGTCTCGCGGAGCTTCACGCGCAGTGTGGCGCCCCCGCTCTCGGCCACGATCTCCATCCGTCGCGGCTCCGCAACCTCGAGGCCGCCGTTGCCGACGGTGCACGGCGTCGAGCACTGGATCCCGTCGACGACGCACGAGTACGGAGGGACGAGCCCCGTGTGCGCGCGGATCTTGATCGTGAAGGGCGCTGCTCCGAACTCCCTCGTCACCGCACGACCCATGCGAAGCCCGACGACGAGAAAGGGACCGAGGTGTGTGTGGAACGCCGACGCCCTCGCCAGCTCCTCGGGAATCACGATCTCCTCCTGATGCTTCGTCGTGGTTGCCGGTCGTCTTCGGCCGCGCCTGCCGTCCTCGTGTTCCCGACGACACGAAGGGGACGATCGCACGATCATCCCCTTCACGAGTATACGGGAAGAGCCCGCGACTCCGCCAGCGCCCGGGAGATGCCCTGTGCGTCTAGCGGTAGAGGCTCTTGATCGAGGTCCACGACTTCGGCGCCACCGGGTTCGCCGAGTCCGGCGGCGCGTAGAGCGCACACTCGAAGTCGTAGCAGTCCCAGACAAGATCCGTGCAGAGCCCGTCGCTCCAGATGTCAACGCGGTATCGACGCCCGGCCATGTTCATCGACGGGACCTCGCCGAGCATGAACTGGTGCTGCGTCGGAGGCCAGCCCTCCGTGGCGACCTCGAGAGAGGTCGAGAGAAGCGGCGTCACCGGGGGCCCTCCATCAGCGGCGACCGTCGAGAGTTCGACCGTGACGTTGCAGATCTCGTAGCAGGTCTGCCTGAGCGGGAGCACAACCAGGCAGTAGCCCGCCTCGTGTACGCCCGCCATCGGCGGATCGGTGTACGCGCGGAGCGCGTTCGCCTGGTTCGGAATTCTCACGATCGAGGCGTTCTCCTCGATCTCGCAGTCGATGCCGTGCGGAGGGGACTGCCACGTGATGAACTCGCCCTCCGGGAGAACGGTTCCGCCGCTCCATTGATCGTCCCAGACTCCGTTCGGCGCTCCGTACGGCGAGTCGTGGAAGTAATAGACCGGGAGCGGGTTCGCCGAGGCCACGCCGGCGAGGAAGGCGAGGAGGATCGCGGAGAGAGACAACGCTTTCGCAGTACGGCTCATGGTTTCTCCTTTCCCTCAGGGAATCTCGCCCGGGCAGAGCGCGTCAGCGGTAGAGCGCCTTCAGCTCGCCCCACGACCGCGGGGCAACGGGGTCGTTGCCTCAGCCCCCGGGGCACCATTCCTGTGGGTTCTCGACGGCCGACGCGTCGACGCCTTCCCAGCGCGTTCCACCGTCGTCGTCACCGTCCGACGGCATGCTGGAACTCCCCGCGGGCGCCGGTTCACTCGTTTCGTCGGCGAGAGCGGGGAGCGCGAGGACGGAGAGAACGAGAAAAGCCACAACGAGAATTCTCATGAACACCGTTCCTGAAGTGAGCCGGATCGGGCGATCCGGTTTCATGATACCACCGCACTGCCGCGCTCACAAGGGTACTCTCGGGCCCGTGTTGACCCCTCGCGCGGGCTCCTGCTAGAATCCCCGAAGAGAGGGGGTCCCCGGTTGGGCGCGACGCGAAGGTCGGCTGGCGATCAGGAACCAGGTGGCGGGTCTCCCCCCGGCACGCTTGGACCCGCGGTCTCGTGGCTCATCGTCGCGCTCTCGTGCGGTCTCCTCGCGCTCTACGCCTACGAGCACAGGCCGCTCGAGCCGGAGCCGCCGCCGGAGCCGACGCCGGTCCGGTTGCGGGCGGCGGACCCCGGCGGTGATTCCCCGTGACGCTCTCTCCGCTTTTCACAGCCGCGATTCTCGCGGGCTCGGTTCTCTGTGGCCTGGCCGTGGGGCGCCGTCACGCCGGCGCCGCCAGGTTCGTGGCCTTCGGCGTGGCGTCGTTCGCGACACTCGTCCTCGTCTTCCATGTGCTGGGCGCTCTCTCGATGCTCGTCGGCGCCGGTCTCGTCCGTCCCTGGGGAGCGGCCGCGCTCGCCCCGGCGGCCGGACTGGTCGCGTGGTACCTGTCACGACGACGCTCGGGGCCTCCGGGGGCCGGGCAGGCTGGGGCGCCCGGGGCGCCGCGTCGGCTCTGGCCGCCGGGGTGGGCCGGCGTCGTCCTTGCGGCCGGGTGCGTCTTCCTCGTGAATGCGCTTGTGACGGCGCTCTCCGCGCCTCCGCGGGGCTGGGACGTCCTGACGTACCACATGCCGATGGCGAGTACGTGGCTCCAGTACGGCGACCTTGCCGTCCGCGGCGCGGCCGTCGGCGGGCCGTATCCCGGGAACGCCGAACTCGGGATCCTCACACTTCTGATGAGCGGGAGCGACCGGCTCGCGCCGCTCCTGCAGATGCCGTTCGTCTTCCTCGCCGCGGCCGCCGTCTACGGCATCGCGCGGGAGCTGGGCGCACGCCGCGCCGCGGCCGCCGTCCCGGCGGCGATCTTCATCCTGTCGCCGATCGTCTTCTTTCAGGTGACGATCCCGAAAAACGATGTCATCGTCGCGGCCCTCGTGGCAGCGGGCGCGTACTTCATGGTGCGCACGCTCACGCCTCTCGGAGAGGCGTCGCCGGAACCGGAGGGGGCGGCGGCGCGCGAAGAGATCATCCTGGCCGGGCTCGCCTTCGGACTGGCCCTCGGAACGAAGTACTCGATTCTCCCGGCGATCGTCCTCACGGTTCCGCTCTTCGGCGCGCTCCATCTGCTCGCGGCCCCGGGCGGTCGGACGGGCGCCGCCCCCCGCGCCGTGGCCGCGACGCTCGTCTTCCTCACCGCCGTGGCCGCGCCGTCGGTCTTCTGGTTCGCAAGGAACCTCATCACGCTCGGGAGTCCGATCGCCCCGCTCTCGATGCGGCTCGGAGACTGGACCCGCGCGACAGCGCTCATGCATCAGTACCACTACGTTCTGAGCGAGTCGGACTGGTGGATCTACCCGTGGTTCGACCGGCACATCGGAGGGATGTACAGCGGCTCGGTCGGGTTCGGGGCGGCCTTTGGTGCACTGTACCTGCCGGGCCTCGCGCTCTCGGCGTGGGCCGCCGCGCGGCGGCCGTCCTCAGCGCGCTGGAAGCACGTGGCGATCCTGGCTCTGGTCGGGCTCGTCCTGGCGGGCTGGTGGTACGGGAAACATCACCTCCCGCGCTTCCTGATCCCCGCGATGGCGCTCGCCGGGGCGCCGGTCGCGCTCGTCTTCGACGGCGTCGTCGACCGAGCGAAGAAGGCGCTCGCCGCCGTCCTCGCGGTGTCTCTCGCCTTCTCGGCTGTCCTCACGATCCACGGTCTCTACACCGGCGACGACGTCACGTGGTCGTACACCGGACCCACGACGAAGCAGGAGTTCTACGCGATGCCGCCCCTCATCTACCGGCTGGCTCCGCGGACGAGGATCCTCCTTCTCAGGCCGACGGATCACTCGTTCTACCAGACCTACCGCTACCCGCTCACCGGAGACCCGCCGGGCAACGAGGTCATCATGGAGGAGGACTACGGCATCGACTTCGATCTCAAGCGCGTGGGCGCCCGCGCGGCGTACGTGGCGCTCCGTGAGCGCGGGATCGAGTACGTCTTCATGCGCACGATCGGCCTGCCCGAGCATACAACCTGGTTCGACAACTACCCCGATCTCTACGAGCTGGTCTTCGATGAGACGACCGAGTGCAACCCCTGGTATCGCGTCGTCTACAGGACCGACGACGAAGGTCGGGTCGTCGGTCTCCTCGACAGCACCACCCGGATCTACCGTGTGAAGGGGGTCTGACGGTCCTCGCTGTCGCGGGCCGGCCACCGGCCGATCAGGGTCGGGGGCGCCGCCCTTGCGGACCCCGCGGGGGACGGGTAGTATGAACGATCGAGCGGACCTTGGCCGGGACACGTGCTGTGTCCCGCGCTTTTCGCATGGGGCCGGCGGACGTGCGGCCGTGGTCCGGGGGCGGGAGAGAGCATGAACGGCGGGGAGACACGCGCGGAGAGGATCGTCGTGCGGGGGGTCGTGCAGGGCGTCGGGTTCCGTCCGTTCGTCTTCCGGCTCGCACGGCGGCACGGCCTCGCGGGGTGGGTCTCGAACTCCAGCCGCGGCGTCATCGTCGAGGCCGAGGGTCCTGCCGGGAGCATCGACGCGTTCGCCGCGGAACTCGCCGGTGAGGCGCCTCCGCTCGCGCGGATCGACGAGGTCGCGAGGGAAGTGATCCCGGTCGACGGGCGCGGTCCGTTCGAGATCCGGACGAGCCGGGCGGAGGAGGGAGAGGTGACGCTCATCTGCCCGGACGTCGCGGTCTGCCCGGACTGCCTGCGCGAGTTCCGCGACCCCGACGACCGCCGCTACCGCTATCCGTTCATCAACTGCACCAACTGCGGACCGCGGTTCTCGATCATCGAAGAGACCCCGTACGACCGGCCGCTGACCTCGATGCGGCGCTTCGCCATGTGTCCGGACTGTCTTCGCGAGTACGGGGATCCACTCGACAGGAGATTCCACGCCCAGCCCGACGCCTGTCCCGTCTGCGGTCCGAGGCTCTCGCTCCTCCTGCCCGCGAATCCCGTCGAGCGGACGGCCGAGATCGTGTCCGGAAGGCGCTACGTCCGCATGCCCGAGGAGGTCGCAGCCGGGATCGACCGGGACCCGGCGGCCGTCGCGCGCTGGCTCCTGGCGCGGGGCGCGATCGTGGGCGTCAAGGGTCTCGGGGGATTCCACATCGCCGCCGACGCGACGGACGACGACGCGGTGAGGGCTCTCCGCGAGAAGAAGGCGCGGCCCGCGAAACCGTTCGCGCTCATGTGCCGCTCGCTCGAGTCCGCGAAGAAGATCGCGACGATCGAACCGGAGGAGGAGCGCCTTCTCGAGAGCCCGTGGGCGCCGGTTGTGCTCGTCGCGAAGCGCGGCGACCCCGCGCTCCGCCTCTCTCGGGAGGTGGCGCCGCGGCAGCGCACGCTCGGCATCATGCTTCCCTACGCGCCTCTGCACCACCTGCTCTTCGATGACCATCTCGAGGCTCTCGTCATGACGAGCGCGAACGTTGCCGGCGAGCCGATCGTCTCGGACTCGGACGAAGCGCGGGAGCGGCTCGGTGGCATCACACGCACGTTCCTTGATCATGACCGGGCCATCGTGAACCGGAGCGACGACTCGGTCGCCTTCGTGGAGCGCGGTTCGGTCTCGATGATGCGACGGTCTCGCGGCTACGCTCCGTATCCGATCGACCTCGCCCTCGACGGCGGGCGGGTGCTCGCGGCCGGCCCGGAGCTCAAGAACACGTTCACCCTCCTCGACGGCTCCCGCGCCTACGTGAGCCAGCACATCGGCCGTCTCGACAGCCGCGCGACGCTTGACTTCTACGAGGAGATGGTCGAGAAGTTCCTCGGCTGGTTTGGGACCGACCCCGAGGTCGTCGCGCACGATCTGCATCCCGACTACCTCTCGACGCGCTTCGCCGCCGAGTTCGCGCGGCGGCGCGGGCTCGACCTCGTGGGGGTTCAGCACCACCACGCGCACATCGCGTCGGTGGCGGCCGAGCACGGCCGCCGCGATCGACTCGTCGGGCTCTCGTTCGACGGCACAGGCTACGGGACCGACGGCGCGATCTGGGGGTGCGAGTTCCTCGTCTGCGACCTGGCGGGCTTCGAGCGGGCGGGGCATCTGGCCTACGTGCCGCTCCCCGGCGGCGACGCCGCGACGAGACACCCGTACCGCGTCGCCCTGGCGCACCTCTTCGCGGCCGGAGGAGTCGGTCTTGCGCAGGAGAGCCTCCCGCTCTTCCCCGACGTTCCCGCCCCCGAGCTCGATCTCGTGCTCCAGCAGACCGAGAAGGGCGTGAACGCGATTTCGACCTCGAGCGCCGGGCGGCTCTTCGACGCGGTCTCTGCCATCCTCGGTGTCTGCCACGAGACGACCTACGAGGCCCAGGCGCCCATCGAACTCGAGGCGCTGGTCGACCGAAGCGCGACCGAGCCGTACCCGTACGGGATCGAGGACGGGCCCGACGGTTTCGAGATCGACGCCGGGCCGGTGGTCCGGTCCGTGCTGCGGGAAGCACTCGATGGAGTGGACGCCGCGACCGTCGCGGGCCGGTTCCACGCGACCTTCGTCGAGTTCTCGCGGGAGGCCGTCCGGCGCGTGGCCGACGGCGCCGGCACGAGGAGTGTTGCACTCTCGGGCGGCGTCTTTCAGAATCGGTATCTCTTGGGACGACTGCGCGAGGCCCTCATCTCTGACGGCTTCGAGGTACTGACGAACATCGCGGTGCCGGCCAACGACGGGGGCGTCTCCCTCGGGGAGGCCGTCGTCGCGAGCGAGGTCGCCCGCCTGGAACGAACGTAAGGAGGGGCGCCGGTCATGCCGGCGCGACGCCATGTGTCTCGCCATTCCAGGGAAGATCGTCGAGATCGACGGCGTTACCGCGCGCGTCGACTTCGGCGGAGTGACGCGCGAGGCCGATCTCTCGGTGATGCCGGACGTCGAGATCGGGGACTACGTCCTGGTGCACGCGGGGTTCGCGATTCAGAAGCTCGACGCGTCCGAGGCGGGCGAGACGCTCAGGATCTTCGACGAACTGGCGCGGACCCTCGAGAGCGAGGACGACGGATGACGGCCGGTCCTCTCGATCCCGAAGCGTTCCGATCGGAGCGCGCGGCGCGCGCGATCGTCGAGCGTATCCGCGGGCTCGCCACGGCGCCCGCGGCGCTGATGGAGGTCTGCGGGACGCACACGGTCGCGATCTCGCGGTTCGGTCTCCGTTCGCTGCTCCCCGAGCGTCTCAGGTTGCTCTCCGGTCCCGGCTGCCCGGTCTGCGTGACGCCGGTCGGTGAGATCGACCGCGCGATCGCGATCGCGCGCCTGCCCGACACCATCGTCGCGACCTTCGGCGACATGATGCGCGTTCCGGGTTCCGAGTCCTCGCTTGAACGGGAGCGCGCGCGCGGCGCCGACGTCAGGATCGTCTACAGCCCGCTCGACGCGCTCGAGATCGCCGCGGAGGAGCCCGGACGCGAGATCGTCTTCCTCGGCGTCGGGTTCGAGACGACGTCTCCGACGGTCGCGGCGACGATCGCGCGCGCCGATCGGGAGGGCCTCCGGAACGTCTCCGTCCTCCCGTTCTTCAAGCGGATTCCGCCGGCGCTCCGGAAGCTCGCGGCGGTGCCGGACCGGAGCCTTGACGGGTTCATTTGTCCGGGGCACGTGAGCGTCGTGCTCGGGTCCGACGCGTACCGGTCCATCGCGCGCGACGACGGCCTGCCGTGCGTCGTCACGGGTTTCGAACCGCTCGACATCCTCTGGGGGATTTTCCTCCTGCTCCGCCAGGCGAACGACGTGCGCGCGGGCGGCCGGGCGAAGGTCGAGATTCAGTACCGCCGGGCCGTGACCCGCGAGGGGAACCCGGCGGCACTCGCGATGCTCGACGACGTCTTCGAGATCTGCGACGCCGAGTGGCGCGGGATCGGGGAGATACCGGAGAGCGGCTACGCTATCGCCGAGCCGTATCGCAATCTCGACGCGGGCCCGAGGTTCGATGTCGAGCTGCCGCCGCCGGCCGACGACGGGCCGTGCATCTGCGGAGAGATCATGCTCGGCGAGAAGCTGCCGGACGATTGTCCGAGCTTCGGGACCGCATGCACGCCGAGGTCGCCGCTCGGGCCGTGCATGGTGTCGAGCGAGGGTTCCTGCGCGGCGTTCTACCGGTACGAGCGCGGCCGACGGGACCGACGGTAGCGGGCGCGAACGAGGAGGAAGGTGTGGCGACGAGCGGCGACCCGAGGAAGACGGACGAGTCGATCCGGCTCGGGCACGGAAGCGGCGGGGCGCTCATGCACGAGCTCATCGAGACCGTGATCGTCGACGCGCTCGCGAACCCGGTGCTCGAGGCGATGGAAGACGCCGCCGAGCTTCCTACCGTCGGCGGGCACAGGCTCGAGGGCGGGCGGCTCGCGGTCACGACCGACTCCTACGTCGTGCAGCCGCTCTTCTTCCCGGGCGGCGACATCGGAACGCTCGCCGTCTCGGGAACCGTGAACGATCTCGCGATGAAGGGCGCGCGTCCGGTCTGCCTGACGCTCGGCCTCGTGGCGGAGGAGGGCCTCGCGCTCGACGCTCTCCGCCGCGTGCTCGCATCGATCGCGACGACGGCCCGGGACGCGGGCGTCGCCGTCGTCGCGGGGGACACGAAGGTCGTCGAACGCGGGGGCATCGGCGGCCTCGTCCTCAACACGGCGGGCATCGGCGTCATCCCGGACGGCGTCCGGTCGTCGTGCGACCGCGTGCAAGACGGCGACGCGGTCATCGTCTCCGGCACCCTCGGGGATCACGAGACGGCCATCCTCGTTGCGCGAGAAGGACTCAAGCTCGAGCAGGAGATCGCGAGCGACTGCGCTCCCCTCGGCGGGCTTGTGGCCGCGGCGCTCGAGGCCTGTCCGGAGACTCATCTTCTCCGGGATCCCACGCGGGGAGGTCTGGCGACGGTCCTCTGCGAGGTGGCGGACGGCGCGGGCGTCGGGATCACGATCGACGAGGCGTCGCTCCCCGTCCGTCCCGAGGTCCGCTCGGTCTGCGAGATCCTCGGGTTCGATCCGGTCTACATGGCGAACGAGGGGAAGGCCGTTCTCTTCGTCCCCGGGGACGCTGCCGACGACGTGCTCGAGGCCCTGAGGGCGCACCCGCTCGGCCGCGAGGCGGCCCTCGTCGGGCGCGTCGGCGGACGGCCGGGTGTCGCCGTAAGGACCGTCGTGGGAGGCCTGCGCCCCCTCGTCATGCTCGAGGCCGCGCAGCTCCCGAGAATCTGCTGAGCCGGAACGAGGGAGGATCCGCGTTGCACGAGCTCTCGATCTGCCAGAGCATGATCTCGATCGTGGAGTCGACGATGAAGGAGCATCCGGGCGCCACGCTTCGCCGGATATTCCTCGACGTCGGACAGGGCTCGACGATCGAGCCGACACTCCTTCGGGAGGCCTTCGCCATTATCACGGCGGGCGGGCCGCTCGAGGGCGTCGAGCTCGCGATCAGGGACATCCCGATTACGGGACGCTGCAGGGCGTGCGGAGAGACCTTCGAGTATCACGAGGTGGCCCTCGGCTGTCCCGCGTGCGGGTCGCTCGATATCGTGATCGACACGGGTATGGAACTGGACATCCGGGAACTCGAGATCGACGACTGACGAACTGCCGGAGGTGCCGGCGGAGGAGACTATGGCCAAGGTCGACGTCCGGAAGAAAGTCCTGAGCGCGAACGATCGCGTCGCAGCGGAGAACCGGAGGGTCTTCGATGACGCCGGCGTCTTCGTGCTCAACATCATCAGCTCACCGGGCTCCGGGAAGACGACGCTGCTCGAGACGACGCTCGACCGGATCGCGGGGAAGCTCGTGCCTGTTGTGATCGAGGGCGACGTCAGCACGCAGCGCGACCTCGACCGGATCGTGGCGAGAGGCGGTCGGGGCGTCCAGATCAACACGGGCGGCGGGTGCCACCTGAGCGCGAAGATGGTGGCCGGGGAGCTTCGCGATCTCCCGCTTGAGGGCGCCGACGTCGTCTTCATCGAAAACGTCGGGAACCTCATCTGCCCGTCGACCTACGACCTCGGGGAGGACGTCAGGATGGTCCTCCTGTCGACGACCGAGGGCGACGACAAACCGATGAAGTACCCGACGATCTTCCACGAGTCCAGCCTCGCGGTCCTGAACAAGATCGATCTCCTCCAGCACCTCACGTACGACGTCGAGAAGGTGGAGAAGGAGATCCGCGTGCTGAACCCCGAGTGCGCCATCCTCAGGGTCTCGGCGCTCCGGGGCGACGGAATGGACGACTGGATCGACTGGCTCGCGGAGAGGGTCCGGGAGAAGAAGGGCGGATCGCGGTGAACCCTCGAACCGTCGCCGCGGCCGTCGTCGCGGCGGCGCCGATCGTGCTCGTCGTCTTGCCGGGATTCCGGCGCTGGCTCGCGTCGATGCGTACCGGCATCCGGCTTCTGGCGCTCGTCGCGGGAGTCTCCGTCCTCGGCGTGCTCGTCGGGCAGGGCCTCCCGGCCGACGCGTACGTGGCGCGCTACGGACACGCCGTCGGCACCTTCCTCGTCATCTCCGGCATCGCAGACATCTTCCGGACGCCGTACTTCGGGGTCCTCCTCGAGCTCCTCGCCCTCTCGATCATCGTCTGCTCGCTCGGACGCATCCGGCGGTTGTTCCGCGCGCCGGAGCGGGGCCTTGCGGCGTCGGCCGGTTCGCTCCTCTCGCACCTCTCGATCGTCGTCATCCTCGCGGGCGGCCTCCTCTCGGCCGTGACGGGCTTCCGCTACGCGCCGCCGATCTACCTGGCGGCCGGAGAGTCCCTGACGGTCTCGGAGGGCGGCTTCACCGTTCGCGTCGACGCTGCGCGAACGGAGTTCTCCGGGTCCGGGGTCGTGAGCGAGTACGTCTCCGATGTGACCGTGCTCGAAGGAGGTCGCGAGCTCCGCAGCGAGCGCGTCGAGGTCAACCGGCCGCTCGTCCATCGGGGGATCGGTGTCTATCAGTACGAGATGCTTCCGTCAGCGACGTCGGTGCGCGAGGTCGTGATCGGCGTGCTTCCGTCGGGAGCGGAGGGGCGAACTGCGCCGGCCGAGTGGCGTGGTCCGATCGGCCGCGAGATCGCGGTTGCGGGGACCGATCTCTCCCTGAAAGTGCTGGAATTCCTGGGGGACTTCACCTACGATATCGAGAACCGAACCGCCGCGCTGAAGTCCGTACGTCACGCGAATCCGGCGGTTCTCGTGCAGGTGACCCGGGCCGGAAGGGTGATCGGCGAGCGGTGGCTCTTCCCGGCGTTGCGCGGCCATCCCGACGACGACATCCCGTACCGGCTCGCACTTCTCGACTATGCCCCGGATTTCGAGAACGGACTGACGAGGTTCGAGATATCCAGGCAGCCAGGGACCCATCTCCTCTACGCCGGGTTCGCCGCCCTCTCTCTCGGACTCTGCCTGATCTTCTGGACCCGCGTGCCCTCGGCGAGAGGCCCGCGGGATGAGGTGACGCGATGACGAGCGGTCCCGACATGCCCTTCTTCTGGGCGGCGCTCCTCTCGTACCTGGCCGGGACGGTCGTGGCCTCGCTCTACGCCGGTCTCCGAAAGAGGCCGCTGCGGTCCGCCGTCTACTGGCTGACGGTCGCCGGGCTCGCCGCGAACACGGTGGCGCTCGTCGTGCGCGGCGTCCAGCAGGGCCACCCGCCGATCGCCAACCTCTTCGAGTATCTGAGCCTTCTCGCCTGGGCCGCCGTGCTCGGCTTCGTTCTTCTCTGGAGACGAAGGGGTCTGGAGCTTCTGACGGTCTTCGCCGCCCCGGTCGGGCTCTGCGCGATGGTCGTCGCCTCGCTCTTCCCGGCCCGGATCGAGGAGCAGCTCATTCCGGCGCTCCAGAGCTACTGGCTCTGGGTCCACGTCTCTCTCGCGGTCCTGGGCGAGGCGGCGTTCGCCGTGGCGTTCGTGGCGTCGGTCATCTATCTCGTGGGTTCGCGCCGAGGATTCAGCGGCCTCCCGGACCCCGAGCTGCTCGATCGGGTGACCTACCGCGCAATCGGGATCGGGTTCCCGCTCTTCACGATCGGCGCGCTCTTCGCCGGCGCGGTCTGGGCCCAGCGCGCGTGGGGCTCGGCGTGGTCGTGGGATCCGAAGGAGACGAGTTCGCTCATTGTGTGGTTGATCTACGCGATCTATCTTCACGCGAGGCTCGTGCGAGGCTGGCGCGGCGCGGGCGCCGCCGGGCTGTCGGTTGCCGGGTTCGCGATGACGTTCTTCACGATTCTCGGAAGCAGGATTCTCGGCGGCCTCCACTCGTACGGATAGGGGACCGCGCAAGACCGGCCGTCGACCGCGGAACGACCGCGGGGCCGGAGTTCGGGAGAAGGGGTGCGGGACGAGACACGCAGGGCCGTGAGGCGGTGGATTCCGGCGATCGTCTGGACCGCCCTCATTTTCATCGTTTCGTCGATCCCGACGCTTCCGAGCGTCGGGTTCAGGCTCGCGTTCGCGGACAAGATCGCGCACGCGATCGAGTTCGCCGGTCTCGGGCTCTTCCTGACGATCGGATTCGGCGGCGCCGACGGGGAGAGGGGCCGACGTCAGACGGCGCTCCTCGTGATCGCGTCGGGTCTCACGATCGGTTTTCTCGATGAGCTCTACCAGCTCGCCGTGCCGGGCCGGAGGGTGGAGTTCCTCGACTGGGTAGCCGACAGCGTCGGTGTCGTCGCCGGATACGGCGCGGCGGTGGCGTACTCGGCGAGGCGGAGGACGCGCGGACGCACGGCCGGCGGGACGGCCGCCTCTTCGGACGACGACGGAGTGAGGATCTGATGACCTACAAGGCACCGCGCGGCACGCGCGACATCCTGCCGGACGAGACGTGGAAGTGGCAGCGTATCGAGGCGGTCTTCCGCGAGACGGCCGCCAGGTTCGGCTATCGCGAGATCAGGTTTCCGGTCTTCGAGGAGACCGAACTCTTCGCCCGCGGAATCGGGGACGCCACGGACATCGTCCGGAAGGAGATGTATACCTTCTCGGACCGGAAGGGGCGGAGTCTCACGCTGCGGCCCGAGGGAACCGCGAGCGTCGTCCGCTCGTACCTCGAGCACTCGATGGGCAGGAGCGCGCGGCTCACGAAACTTTCGTACTTCTGTCCGATGTTCCGCTACGAGCGGCCGCAGGCCGGGCGCTACCGTCAGTTCTGGCAGTGGGGTCTCGAGGCGATCGGCTCGCCGAGCCCGACGGTCGACGCGGAGATCATCGACTTCTCGGTGCGGTACTTCGCCGGCCTCGGCATCCGCGAGACGACCGCGAAGCTGAACAGCGCGGGGTGTCCGAAGTGCACGCCGGCGTACAACGACCTCCTGCGGGAGGCGCTCGCGCCGCGGCTCGACGAGTTCTGCGGCGACTGCCGGGAGCGACTCGACCGGAACCCGCGACGTGTCTTCGACTGCAAGAACGAGCGTTGCCGGGCGGCGCTCGACGGCGCGCCGTCGATCCTCGACGCGCTCTGCGACGAGTGCCGGGAGCACTTCGACGAGGTGCGCGCTCTCCTCTCCGGGATGGCGATCGAGTACGTCGTGGACCCGGGACTTGCTCGCGGACTCGACTACTACACGAAGACGATCTTCGAGGTTCATCACGCGAAGCTCGGCGCGCAGGGAGCGCTCTGCGGCGGCGGGCGTTACGACGGGCTCGTCGAGGAGCTCGGCGGCAAGGCGACTCCGGCCTGCGGGGTCTCGGCCGGCGTCGAGCGGCTCGTGATCGCGCTCGAGAACGAGGGTCTCCTTGCCGACGGGCATCCCGGCCCGGACGTCTACCTCGTATCGGTCGGCGAGCGCGCGGCGGCGCGGAGCGCCGCCCTCGTCTCGCGGCTTCGCGAGACGTTGTCGGTTGAGACCGACTACCAGGGAAGGAGCACGAAGGCGCAGATGCGGGAGGCGGGCCGCATGGGCGCGCGGTACGCGCTCATCATCGGCGACGAGGAGCTCGAGCGCGGGACGGCGGTCCTCCACGACATGCGATCCGGCGAAGAGGAGGATGTCGCGGCCGACGGTGTCGCCGCGGCGCTCACCGAGAGGATCGGCCGGGGCTCGCGCGACCGCTCGGCCGGCTGACAGGCCACCGAAGACAGACCGGGGGATTACTGTGAACGCAAAGCTTCCGCATCCGGAGTCTCCGGCAGCGCTCGCCCGCACGCATACGTGCGGCGCGCTGAGACGCGAAGACGCCGGGACCGAGGTCGTCCTCGCGGGCTGGGTCTTCCGCCGCAGGAACCTCGGAGGTCTCCTCTTCATCGATCTCAGGGACCGGTACGGCACGACGCAGATCGTCTTCCGGCCGGACGAGGACGAGGATCTCCACGCGAGCGCCGCGGCGCTCGGCGCCGAGTACGTGATCGCGGTGAAGGGAGAGGTGGCGCCGAGGCCGGAAGGCACCGTGAACCCCGAGCACCCGACCGGCGGGATCGAGGTCCACGCGAAGGCGCTCGAGCTTCTCAATACCTCCCTCACGCCGCCCTTCGTCCTCGAGGAGCCGGTCAAGGCGAGCGACGAGCTTCGTCTCGAGTACCGCTACCTCGATCTCCGGCGACCGCGCATGCAGGCGCTCCTCGAGGCCCGTCACAGGGCGCTCCAGGCCACGCACGACTACCTTTCCTCGAACGGGTTCCTCGAGATCGAGACGCCGATCCTCGCCAAGAAGACGCCCGAGGGCGCCCGGGACTTCATCGTTCCGTCGCGGCTTCATCGCGGGAAGGTCTACGCGCTGCCGCAGTCTCCGCAGCTCTACAAGCAGATCCTCATGGTAGCCGGATGCGACCGCTACTTCCAGATCGCCCGGTGTCTCCGGGACGAGGACCTGCGCGCCGACCGGCAGCCGGAGCACACGCAGATCGACATGGAGATGAGCTTCGTGACGGAGGACGACGTCTTCCGGATCGGTGAAGGGCTCATGCAGTCGATCTGGCGCGACGTGAGGGGGGAGATCATCGAGACGCCGTTCCCGCGCCTGACGTACCGCGAGGCGATGGACCGCTATGGGACCGATAAGCCCGACACGCGATTCGGTATGGAACTCATCGACGTCTCGGATGCGCTTCGCGGGACGGAGTTCAAGGTCTTCCGCGGCGCCCTCGAGTCCGGCGGCGTGGTGAAGTGCGTGAACGCCCGCGGCTGTGGGGGGTGGTCGAGGAGCGAGATCGCGAAGAAGGAAGAACTCGCGAAGAAGGGCGGGGCGAAGGGGCTGGCATGGGCGAAGGTCGAGAAGGGAGATCTCTCCGGAGGGATCAGCAAGTTCCTCTCCGAGGACGAGTCGCGGAGCGTCCGGAAGCTCGCCGGCGCCACCGAGGGCGACGTCCTGCTCTTCGTCGCCGACGCCGCCCGGGTCGCGAACCGCGTGCTCGGCGCCCTTCGGCTCACGCTCCGCGACGAGCTGGGACTCACGTTCCCCGGCCGGTTCAGCTTCCTCTGGGTGACCGACTTCCCGCTCTTCTCGTGGAACGAGGATGCGGAGTCGTGGGAGGCCGAGCACCACATGTTCTCGATGCCGCGTGACGAGCACCTCGACCTCCTCGAGAGCGATCCCGGACGTGTGCTCGGCAGGCTCTACGATCTGGTGGTCAACGGACTCGAGGTCGCCTCGGGCTCGATCAGGATCCATCGGCGAGACATCCAGGAACGGGTGATGCAAGTCGTCGGGATCTCGAAGGCGGACGCGGATCGCCGCTTCGGCTTCCTCCTCCGCGCGCTCGACTACGGTGCGCCCCCGCACGGGGGGCTCGCGCCCGGCCTCGATCGGATCGTCATGCTCCTGACGGACGAGGATTCGATCCGAGACGTGATCGCCTTTCCGAAAACCTACCGGGGGCTCTCCCTCATGGACGGGTCGCCCTCGGAGGCGGAGGAGGCGGTGCTCGAGGAGCTGGGAATCCGATTTCGCGAAAAAACTCCGCTCGTCGAGGGCGGCGAGCCGGAAGACCGAGAGGTCCCGCGGGGCCCGACGGCCGAGTGAATCTTCCAGCAGGCGGCGAAGTTACGGCGCCCGGGCGGGCAAATCGATCTTGACAGGCCCCGGGGCCTCTGATAGCGTAGCGGCAGGCGTGATGGTTTTGCGGGCTCGGCCCGGGGGTCGAGAGCCGCGTAGGTATGGTCAGAAGGGGGTGCCAGGCGATGGCAAGGAAGACGGTTGGCCTTTTGGCATCGGCCGTACTGCTCGTGCCTCTCTGTCTCGGCCTCGTCGGCTGCGGCCCGAAGCCTCCCTGCGAGGGGGCCACGGTGACGCAGGTTCAGTCGGTGCAGGACGAGTGCGAGGCGGCGAAGGCCGGGCTCGAGGACGCCCGCGAGGAGCGCGCATCGCTCGAGGCGGACGTGACGGCCGCGAAGACCGAGCTCTCACAGCTCGAGGGGAAGCCCGACGAGCTTTCGGGGTATCTCGACGAACTCAGGAAGGGCAGCGGGCGGTAGCCGACCGCGAGAGGCGACGAAAGGAGCACGAGCAATGGTGTACAGACTGGCAATTGCGCTGGTCCTCCTTGCTGCCCTCGCGTTCGCATCCGGCTGCAGCACCGGATGTCCGAGGACAGCCGAACCGACCGTCGGGGACTTCTACACGGAAGAGGAGTACCAGCAGCTCACGAAGGACCAGAGGGAAGCCTACTGCGCGGGTCTCCTCGATGCGTACCGCGAGGGAGAGGACTGCGTCGCGCAGGCCAAGGGCGACCTCGACAAGGAGTCGAGGGCGATCGCCGACCTCGAGTCCGAGCTCGCGAGGATCGAGCCCCAGCTCAAGAGCCTGAAGAGCGAGATCGGTGGGCTCGAGCAGGAGATCGCGTACTTCGAGGGTCTCCCAAGGGTCTATACGGTCAAGAAGGGGGACTTCCTCTACGGGATCTCCGAGATGGAGGCCATCTACGCGGACCCGCTCAAGTGGAAGCGGATCTACCGGGCGAATCGCGAGATCATCGACGATCCGAACCTGATCTATCCCGACCAGGAGCTCACGATTCCCCGCGACTGGCCGCACACGTACACGGTCCAGGAAGGCGACAACCTGTGGACGATCGCCCGGTTCTGGGAGATCTACGATGACGGCCGGATGTGGGAGCGGATCCACTCGGCCAATCCCGAGATCGCGAATCCGGATCTCATTCATCCCGGGCAGGTCCTCACCATACCTCGCTAGGGAATGCGGTGGTGCTGGTTGACTCGTGGAAGGCGAGGAGACAGGCTCTCACCTCCTGACAGGTGGCGTCTGCGGAAGGGGTGTCACCCGGACGCTGGATACAATGTTCGCCGGGCTCCTGGCTCCCGTCTGCGCGACGGAGCCGGGGGCCCGGTCTTATGAGGGCTCGCGCGTGAGAGGGCGGCGGTGAAGCGCAGGATCTCGGTCGAGGACATCGACTCCGTACATCTCTACGGCCGGAACGACACGAACCTCCGGCTGGTGCAGGACTCCTTCGACGCCCGCGTGACGGCGCGGGGCGGCGAGATCACGATCGACGGGGACGAGGACGAAGTCGGCAGGGTGGAGGCGGTCCTCGCGGAGATGGCGAACCTGGTCCGCCGCGGCCGGGCCGTGCGCCGCGAGGACGTCGAGTACGCGATCCGCATGATCAAGGAGGATCGCGCCGGCGAGCTCTCGCGCTTCTACGAGTCGAACCGCTACTTCCCGGGGCTCAAGAAGCTGATCGAGCCGCGCACGGTCGGCCAGAAGCGATACGTCGACGCAATGCAGCGGCACGACATCGTCGTCTCGATCGGGCCGGCGGGGACGGGGAAGACGTATCTCGCGGTGGCCATGGCGGCGGCGACGCTGCGACAGAAGGGCGTCGAGAGGATCGTCCTCGTGAGGCCGGCGGTCGAGGCCGGCGAGAGCCTCGGCTATCTCCCCGGGGACTACCAGCAGAAGATCGCCCCGTACCTGCGTCCTCTCTACGACGCGCTCCGCGAGACGATGGATCCCGAACGCGTGCGGCGTCTCATGGAACTCGGGACGATCGAGGTGATCCCGCTCGCGTACATGCGCGGCCGGACGCTGAACGACTCGTTCGTGATCCTGGACGAGGCGCAGAACAGCACGATGCCGCAGATGAAGATGTTCCTGACGCGGCTCGGCTTCAACTCCAGGGCGGTCATCACCGGCGACATCACGCAGATCGACCTTGCGAGCAAGGACATGTCGGGGCTCGTGCGCGTCCAGGACGTGCTGAGGGACATCGAGGGAATCGAGTTCGTCTACCTGAACGAGAGCGACGTGGTCCGGCACCGACTGGTCCGTGAGATCATCAAGGCCTTCGAGCGCCACGCAAGGGCGAAGCAGGCCGAGGAGGCGGGGGGAGACCGATGAACGGGATCTTCGGACGGCGGAGGGAGCCGGGTGGTCGCGCGGATCGCGTGAAGCTCGACGGCGCGGACGCCGGCGGGGCGGCCCGCATGAAGCTCTCGCGGCGACGGATGCTGACCGGCTTCCTGCTCGTCGTCGGATTCCTCGTCGTTCTCGAGCTTCTCTTCCCGCTCGCGACGCCGGTGAGCGACGTCGTTCCTTCGGTCGGACAGATCGCCCGCGAGGAGATCGTCGCGCCGTTCGAGTTCCAGGTTCTCAAGACTCCGGAGGCCCTGGAGCAGGAGCGCGCGATGGCCGAGGCCGGCGTGGTGCCGGTCTTCCGCTTCGAGGAGGCAGTCCTCGCCGGGAAGCGAAAGGAACTGGGGGACTTCGTCGAGCGTGTCTACGATGTCCGGGAGGGCGACGAGCCGGACCGTCAGAAGCTCGATCTCCTGGGCCAGCTCGGCATCGCGCTCTCGGACACGACGCGCCGGGTGCTGCTCGACGCGAGGCGATCCGCCCGGGTCGAGGAGCGTGCCAGGGAGATTCTCTTCGGGCTCTACGGCCGCGGCATCATCGAGTCGCGCGGGCTTCCGGGCCTCCTGGCCAACGAGACGGTCGCGGTCGTCCGGGACGACGAGGAGACGCTTGAAACGGTTGGGGCGTTCCTCGAGATGAACGGCATCGAGGAGATCGTGTCGCGCGAGGCGCGCCGCGACCTCGGGGACGCGGAGATGACGAGAGCGACCGTCGAGATCGTCATGCCGTTCGTCACGGAGAACGTGATCCACGATCCGGCTGAGACCAGGCGACGCAGAGCGGCGGCGCGCGAGCTCGTGACCGAGTCGACCGGCCGCGACTTCAAGCGCGACGAGGTGATCGTCAGCCGCGGCGAGAGGATCACCACCGATCACGTCGCGATCATCCGTTCGATGAATGTCCGTCGCGCCCAGCTGCTCCGCATGGAGGCCGGCCACCGGAGATACTTCCCGTCGCTCGGGAGGGCGCTCGAGGCGGCGCTCCTCCTGGGCGCTTTCGCGCTCTACGTCGCGGTCCGCCGCCGGAGCGTGCTCATCGAGACCAGGTGCCAGGTCCTCTTCGCCGTGCTCATCGCGGTCGTCATGGCGACGGCTGCCGGGATTCAGAGGATCCCGGAGGCGTCTGCGTATCTCGTGCCCGTCACCCTCCTCGCGATGCTCGCCTCGATGCTCTTCACATTCGAGATCGCCGTCGTGTCGACATTCGTGACGGTGATTCTCGTTTCGATCTACACGGGATTCGGGCTCCCCTTCATCTTTGTTTCGCTCGTGGCCGGTGTCGTCGGCGCGCACTCCGTGCGCCGCGTACGTCATCGCGAGGATTTCTACTGGTCCGGCATTCGCATCGTCGCGACCTATGCCGCCGCGATCGTGATCGCGGACATCGCCTCGGTCGACCTCGGGCTCGCGACGCTCACGCGGGCCGGGTGGGGCGGGCTGAACGCGATCGTCAGCATGGGTGTCGTGGTCGTCGCGCTGCCCCTCTTCGAGCGAGGGTTCCGCGTCACGACCGACATCACCCTGCTCGAGCTCGCCGACATGAACAAGCCGCTTCTCCGGAAGATGGCGATGACGGCTCCGGGCACCTACCATCACAGCATCGTGGTTGGGAATCTCGCGGAGGCCGCGGCGGAGGCGATCGGCGCGCACGGGCTCCTGGCCCGCGTCGGCGCCTACTACCACGACATCGGCAAGCTCGTGAACCCGGGGTACTTCATCGAGAACCAGCAAGGACTCGACTCCTCGGAGAGCAAGCACACGGGCCTCAAGCCGAAGGTCTCGAGCCTCATCATCGGCGCCCACGTGAAGGACGGCGTGGAGCTCGCGCGCAAGGAGCGACTCCCCGAGCCGCTGATCGACGTGATCCGCGAGCATCACGGCACGAGCGTCATGGAGTATTTCTACAACCGGGCGCGCGAGGAAGCCGAGGATGCGGACGACGTGAACGCGGGCGACTACAGCTACCCTGGCCCGAGGCCGCGGAGCAAGGAGTCGGCGATCATCGGTCTCGCCGATACGATCGAGGCGCGGGTCCGCTCGGCCGCGGAGGTGATGAGTCCGAAGCGGATCGAGTCGGAGATCGACGAGGTTATCGAGAAGCGCTGGCGGGAACACCAGCTCGACGACGCCGAGCTGACACTCTCCGATCTGAGGAAGATCCGGGAGGCGTTCCTCAGAGTGGTCGTCGGGATGTACCACCAGAGGATCAAGTACCCCGATCAGGACGAAGGCGAGGGCGACCCGGACGAGGGCGATCCCGGCGGGACCGCTCCGGGCGACGAACCCCGGGACGACCCGAAGGGGTCGGAGCGGCGATGACGTTCAGGATCATCGACCGGCATCGAGGTTTCGGGATCGATCGCCGATCGATCAGGCGACTGGTCTCCGCGATCCTCGCCGATCACGACCGCCGGGAGGCCGATCTCACGATCGTCTTCACGGACGATGCCTTCGTCAGGACGCTGAACCGGGAATACCGCGACGTCGATCGCGCGACCGACGTGCTCTCGTTCTCGATGGAAGAGGGCGACGCGGCTGGCGCACCTCCGGCCGACGAGGGCGTCGAGGATCTCCTCGGCGACGTCGTGATCTCGGCGGACCGCGCGGCCGTGCAGGCCCGCCGGTACCGCCGCCCGGTCGACCACGAGATACTGAAGCTCGTGGCGCACGGTGTCCTGCACCTTCTGGGACACGATCACACGCGGGCGCCCGAGCGGCTCGCCATGAGGAAGCTGGAGAACGACTACGTCCGCCGGATCCGCGCAGCGCGGCGTCACGGGACCCGAGAAGCTGACCGACGCGGCGGGCGAGGGGCATCGACGTGATCTATCTCATCAGCGTATCGCTGGGCTTCGTGGCCCTTCTCTATCTCTCCGCGGTCTTCTCCGGCTCGGAGACGGCGTACTTCTCGCTCACGAGGCTCGAGCTTGAGGAGATGGACCCCGGGTCGCGGGTCCGTCGACTGATGGAGCGCCCGGAGCGCCTTCTCATCGCGATCCTCCTTGGGAACACGCTCGTGAACGTCGCGGTCGGCTCGCTCGGAGCGCTCGTCGCGCTCTCTCTGGCGCGGGCCGCCGGCTACTCGGAGAGCATCACGATCACGCTCGAGGTCGGCGTCGTGACCTTCGTCATTCTCATCTGCGGCGAGGTCGCCCCGAAGATGTACGCCGTCCAGCGGAACGCGGTCTTCGCGCGCCGGGGGGCCCCGCTCCTGGCGGCGTTCATGGTCGCAGCCCGTCCGGCAGTGAACGCGCTCTCGGCGATCCTGAAGCTCGCCGGGAACCCGCTGACGAGCGACGAGCGGCCGTTCGTGACCGCCGAGGAGCTTCGAACGATCGTGGCGGTCAGCGAGGAGCGCGGCACGCTCGAAGAGGACGAGCGCGACATGATCGACAGCGTGATGGAGTTCGGCGACACCGTGGTCAGAGAGATCATGGTTCCGCGCGTCGACATGGTCTGCCTCGAGGACGCAACGACCGTTGCCGAGGCGGTCCAGCTCTCCAAGGAGAAGGGGTTCTCGCGCCTTCCCGTCTTCCACGACGACGTCGATCACATCGTCGGCGTGCTCTACGCCAAGGACCTTCTGAAGCTCAGCCTCGAGGACGACCGCGATCGGAGCGTCGTGCACTTCGTCCGGGCTCCGACCTACACGCCCGAGAGCAAGGGCGCCGGGGATCTCCTGCGCGAGATGCAGAGGAAGCGCATCCACATTTCGATCGTCGTCGACGAGTACGGGGGAACTGCCGGGCTCGTGACGCTCGAGGATCTCATCGAGGAGATCGTCGGAGAGATCCGTGACGAATACGACGTCGAGAAGCCGCTCGTGCGCGTCGTGAACCGGAGCACGCTCATCGCCGACGGTGTCGTGCGTCTCGACGAGCTGGCCGACGAGCACGGCATCGACCTCCAGGGCGAGGGCGTCGAGACGCTCGGCGGCTACCTCATGAACGCCTTCGGCCGGATTCCGTCCGAGGGCGAGAAACTCGAGCGCGACGGCATCGAGTTCACCGTCGAGGAACTCGAAGAGCAGCGCATCACCCGAGTGAAGGTCGTCCGGGCCGAGCCTCCGGTCCCCGAGGGTCAGGAGGAACCGTCGTGACGGTCGTCGTCCTCATCATCTGCGGCGTCGTGCTGTCCGCCTTCTTCTCGGGCTCGGAGACCGCGCTCGTCTCGGTTAACTGGATCAGGCTCGAGCACTGGCTCGAGAGGAAGCGCCGGGGCGCCGCGGCGCTCGAGAGCTTCGTGGGGGATCCGCAGCGCTTCCTCGGCACGACGCTCGTGGGCACGAACCTCGCGGTCGTCATGACATCGTCGCTCTTCTCGTGGCTCCTCGTGCGAACGCTGACCGGCTGGTCGCCGACCGCCGTCGGCGTTGCCTCAACCGCCGCCGTGACCGTCATGCTTCTCATCTTCGGGGAGGTCTTCCCGAAGGTCCTCGGTCGGCGGCACAGCGACGTGCTGTCGCTCAAGATCGTCCAGGCGCTCCGCGTCTTCTACTGGGTTCTGTCGCCGATCATCTGGATCGTGACCGGCGTTGCGGGGATGATCCTCAAGATCTTCGGAATCGGAACGAGGCGCTGGCGCCGCAGGCTCACGAAGGACCAGCTCAGGCTCCTCCTGACCCGCGAGGGCGAGAGGGCGGGCGCGGTCGACGAGGAGGAGACCCGGCTCATCTCGGGCATATTCGAGTTCGCGCTCACGAGCATCGGCGAGATCATGGTCCCGCGTACCGACGTGGTCGGTCTGGCGCCGGGGTCGACCGTCGGTGACGCCGTCACGCTCGTGCGGTCGCACGGGTTCTCGCGGCTTCCCGTGATCACCGAGGACCGGGATCACATCGAAGGGATGGTGCACTCGAGAGACCTTCTCGGGCTTCCTCACGACCGTCCGACCGACGATCTCATCCGGCCGCTGCCTCACGTTCCGGAGACGAAGACCTGCGACGAGCTCTTCAGGGAGCTGCAGGCTCGACGCCAGCACATGGCCGTCGTTGTCGACGAGCACGGGACTCTCGCGGGAGTCGTGACGCTCGAGGATCTTCTGGAGGAGCTCGTAGGAGAGATCGAGGACGAGTACGATACGCGCGCCGACGTCGTTCAGACGATCGACGACAACACGTTCATGATCGACGGGCGGGCCGAGCTCGACACCGTCGAGGACGCGCTCGGCGTCGATCTTCCCGAGGGCGACTACCATACGATCGCCGGTCTCGTGCTCAAGGCGCTGGGGAGGATCCCGGAGCCGGGAGACGAGGTCGTAGTGTCGGGCATCGAGATGCGCGTCATCTCGGCGAGCCCGATCAGGATCGGCAAGATCAGGGTGAGGAGACGATGGGAGAGGAACCGCAGGGCACAGGGGTGAGCCGGAACGCGCGCGCAGGCGGGTCGGCCGACCCGTCTCGCGACAGCTTCTCGAGGACGCTCCGGCGCTATTTCTTCACGGGGCTCATCGTTCTGCTTCCGGTGGCGATCAGCGTCTACGTTCTCTGGCGCCTCTTCTTCGCGCTCGACCACATTCTCGGCCGCTTCTACGAGTCGCTCCTCGGCTACAGGATCCCGGGTCTGGGGTTCGTGGCGCTCCTGGCGATCATCCTGGCGGTCGGTGCGATCGCGAGCAACATCATCGGGAGGAAGCTGATCGGCGCGATCGAGGGTCTCGTCGCCCGCGTGCCGGTCGTGCGGTGGATCTACCGCACCACGAAGCAGCTCTTCTCGACGCTTCTCGGCGAGCGGAGCACGAGCTTCAGGAAGGTCGTGCTGGTGCACTTCCCGTACCGCGGCTCCTACACCCTCGCGTTCCAGACGTCGGACGACAGCGGACCGCCGAGCGAGGCCGTCGGGCAGAGGCTCGTGACGCTCTTCGTGCCGACGACGCCGAACCCGACGTCGGGATACCTCCTTCTCGTGCCCGAGGAGGACACCGTCCCTCTCGACATCTCGGTGAACGAGGGGCTCAAGATGATCGTGACGGCCGGGGCGCTGACCGGCCCCTACGAGAGCTGGGTCGAAGCCGGGGCCCGCCCCGCGGAGCCCCGCGTGAGGACGGCGCCGGGCCCGAACGGAGAACGCGCGAATGTCGGAGATGCGTGACGACGAGAGGATCGCGATCGATCCCGGAGAGGAGCCCGCGAGCGTCGCGGCACGCCTGGCCGAGCTTCACCCGGCCGACGTCGCGACGGCGCTCGCCACGCTTGAGCCCGACGCGATCGTGCGGATCCTCTGGGCGCTCGAGACCGACCAGGCCGCCGACGTCCTGACGCACCTCGACGAGGGAACGCTCGAGGAGATCCTCGAGGTCATGGGTCCCCCGGAGATCGCGGAGATCGCGGCCGAGCTCGAGTCCGACGACGCGACCGACGTGATCGGATCGCTCGAGGAGTCGAAGCGCGTTCAGGTGCTCTCGAGACTGACCGCCGACGATCGCCGCGAGGTCGAGCGCCTCCTTCGCTACACCGACGAGTCGGCCGGCGGGATCATGGCCTCGGAGGTCGTCTACGTCCACGAGGACGCCTCCGTCGGCGACGCGATCGAGGTCCTCCGCGCCGCGGCGGACGAGGTCGAGGACATCCACAACGTCTACGTCACCGACCGTCAGGGTCGCCTGCGCGGCGTGCTCTCGCTCCGGAAGCTCGTCCTCGCGAGGCCGAACGCGCGCGTCTCGCAGTCGATGGACGAGGACGTGGTCTCCGTTCCGACCGAGATCGACCAGGAGGACGTCGCGAAGGTGATGAGCAAGTACGATCTCATCGCGATCCCGGTCGTCGACAACGAGGGCGTCCTCGTTGGCCGGATCACCTTCGACGACATCATCGACGTGATTCGCGACGAGGCCGAAGAGGACTTCAGCATCATGGCCGGCACGAGCGAGGAGGAGTTTCACGAAGACTCGGTCTTCAGGATCTCGCGGATCCGGCTGCCCTGGCTCGTCGTGGGCGCGCTCGGCGGCCTCGCGTCCGCGAGCGTGATGAGCATCTACAGCGTCTCGCTCGAGAAGCTCATCGCCCTCGCGTTCTTCGTGCCCGTCATCACGGCGATGGGCGGGAACGTCGGTCTGCAGACCTCGACGATCATCGTCCGAAGCATGCATCTGGGCGTCGGGCTCGCCGGCGAGGCGGGCGCGCGGCTCCTGCGAGAGTGGCGGATCGCGCTCACGAACGCCCTCATTCTGGGTGCCGCTCTCTACGGGGCCGTCAGCGTCTGGTTCGGAGACTGGCGCCTCGGACTCGTGGTCGGAGGATCGCTCGCGACCGTGATTCTCGTCGCGGCGACGCTCGGGACCATCATGCCGTTCGCGCTCCGCCGCGTCGGCGTCGACCCCGCCGTCGCGCAGGGTCCCTTCGTGACGACGCTCAACGACGTGATCGGCATCTCTGTCTATCTCGGTCTGGCGAGCGCGTTCATCGAACGCCTGGGCTAGGAGAGCGAGCCGGGCGCGACCGCAGACCCCTGCCCGGCCGCGCGGCAGGGAAGACAATCGAGGGCGCGCGAAGATGGCGCTCGTGAAGTCGAGGGCGATCGTCCTTCGAACCCACACGCTCGGCGAGACAAGCAAGGTCGTCGTGTGCTACACTCGCGACTACGGCAAGGTGCGACTTGTCGCGAAGGGCGGGAGGAAGGGCGGAAGCCGTTTCGGAGCTGCCCTGGAGCCGATGACGGTCTCCGGGGTGCTCTTCTACTTGAGGCGTGAGCGCGACCTCCTTCTCGTTTCTCAGGCGGAGATCGCGCGGGAGTTCCCCGACCTCAGGCGCGACGTCGAACGGATGGCGTTCGCCGGAGCGGTGCTCGAGATGACGGATCGGCTCCTCGCCGACCGCGAGCCCGATCCGGGTCTCTTCGACCTCCTCGAGCAGACGCTCGGCGAGCTGGCCACCGTCCGCCGGGAGCGGCTCGACGCCGCTCTCTGGTCGTTCGCGTTCTCTCTCGCGTCGGCGCTCGGCTACGGCCCGGAGCTGGACCGGTGCACGGTCTGCGGAGCCCCCCCGGGGGCGTCTCCGGCCTTCTCCGCGCGCCTCGGCGGCGTCGTCTGCGGGGGATGCACGGCCGCCGGAGGGCACGGCGAGGCGACGGGGAGAGCGGCCGAGCTCGTCGTTGCGGCGGCGCGGGGGACGTCGGAGAGCGCTGGGAGCGTGAACCCCGCCGTCCGCGATGAGGTGGCGGAGATCGTGGTGCGCTTCCTCGAGGCCCATACCGGCTCGAGGCTCGCGCTCAGGTCGCTCCGCTTCCTGGCGCAGCTGCGCCGGGCCGAGGAGGCCGACCGGAGGACGCGGGCCGAGGAGCGCGGGCCGAAGCCCGCGAGCGAGGGATCATGACCCGGAAGAAGGCACTGCTCTTTCAGGACGTCATCCTGCGGCTCCAGCAGTACTGGGCCGATTGCGGCTGCATCATCGAGCAGCCGTACAATTCCGAGGTCGGCGCCGGCACGTTCAACCCCTCGACCTTCCTGCGCTGCCTCGGACCCGAGCCGTGGAGGGTGGCGTACGTCGAGCCGTCGCGCCGCCCGAAGGACGGGCGCTACGGCGAGAACCCGATCCGCATGCAGCAGTTCCTGCAATACCAGGTCCTCCTGAAGCCTGCACCCGACGACGTGATGGACATCTACCTGCGCAGCCTCGAGGCGCTCGGGATCGACCTTTCGAAGCACGACGTGCGCTTCGTCGAGGACGACTGGGAGTCGCCCACGCTCGGAGCGGCCGGGCTCGGCTGGGAGGTCTGGATCGACGGCATGGAGATCACGCAGTTCACGTACTTCCAGCAGGCCGGCGGCATCGACCTCGACGTCGTCTCGGTGGAGCTGACCTACGGCCTGGGACGTCTCGCGACCTTCCTCCAGGGGGTCGAGAGCTTCTTCGATCTCGAGTGGGCGCCCGGCGTGACGCTCGGCGAGATCCGCAGGCAGTTCGAGATCGAGTTCTCCCGCTTCAATTTCGAGGAGGCCGACGTTCCGTTTCACCGCGAGCTCTTCGACCGCTATGAGAAGGAGGCGGAGCGGCTCCTTGACGCGGGCCTCCTCGCGCCGGGGTACGACTACGTGCTGAAGTGCTCGCACACGTTCAACGTCCTCGACGCGCGGGGCGCGATCAGCGTGACCGAGCGCACCGGCTACATCGGTCGCGTGCGCCGTCTCGCGCGCAAGGCGGCGATCGTCTGCCTCAAGCAACGCGAGGAACTCGGTCACCCGCTTCTCGGTCCCGGCGACCGGAGCGACGACCCCGGAGGTGAGAGCTGATGCCGCGCGACCTCCTTCTCGAGATCGGCGCCGAGGAGATCCCCGCGGGGTACATCCCGCCGGCCGTCGAGGCGCTCGTCTCCTCGATCGAGCGCTCGCTTGCCGAGGAGCGTCTGGCCTTCCGCGACGTCGCGCCGTATGCGACGCCGAGGAGGCTGGCCGTGATCGTCCGCGGGATCGCGGATCGTCAGGAAGATCGCGAGCGCGACGTGCTCGGGCCGCCCGCGAAGATCGCCTTCGACGAGAACGGAGAGCCGACGAAGGCCGCCGCCGGGTTCGCGGCGTCCCAGGGCGTCGGTATCGAGGATCTCGAAACGAGGGAGACCGAGAAGGGCGCGTACCTCTTCGCGCGCGTTACCGACCGGGGCCGATCCGCTGCCGAGGTCCTCGCCGACGTCATACCGGGCGTCATCGCGTCGCTCGCGTTCCCGAAGACGATGTGGTGGGGTCCGGCCGAGCGCTTCGCCCGGCCGATCCGATGGCTCGTCGCGATGCTCGGAGAGGACGTGATCTCGCTGGAGTACGCTGGAGTCCGCTCGCGGGCCGAGACCCGTGGGCACAGGATCTGGTCGCCCGGGCCGCACGCCATCAAGGGCGCCGGGGACTACCTCGACACCCTGAGGAAGCACTTCGTCGTCGCCGACATCGAGGAGAGAAAGGCCGCGATCCGCGCGGAGGCCGAGGCGAGGGCCGAGGAGTGCGGCGGCCGCCTCGTTGCGGACGACGAGCTCCTCGACGAGGTGGCCTTTCTCGTCGAGTCTCCCACGGTCTTCCTCGGGACGTTCGACGATCGGTTCCTCGATCTGCCGCGCGACGTCGTCGTGGCGGCGATGAAGGGGCACCAGAGGTACTTCGCGATCGAGAGCGAGGAAGGCAACCTCCTGCCGCGGTTCATCTGCGTGGCGAACGTCCCGACCCACGACGTAGACGCGATCCGGGGCGGGAACGAGAGGGTGCTCGTCTCGCGCCTCGACGACGCCGAGTTCTACTGGATCGCCGACACGAAGGAGACCCTCGAGGACAAGGTCGAGGCGCTCCGGAACGTCGTCTGGCTCGAGGGGCTCGGCACGCTCTACGAGAAGACCGAGCGGCTCGAGCGGCTCGCGGCCCGCATCGCCGAGGAGCTCGGTGTGCACGAGCCGGAGACCGCGGTCCGCGCGGCCCGCCTCGCGAAGGCCGATCTTGTGACCGAGATGGTGCGGGACGGCAAGGAGTTCACCGAGCTTCAGGGGATCATGGGGCGCGAGTACGCCATCGTCTCCCGAGAGCCGCGGGGCGTCGCGCAGGCGATCTACGAACACTACATGCCGCGGTTTGCCGCGGACCGGCTCCCCGGGAGCGAGGCCGGGACAATCCTCGCCATCGCCGATCGCCTCGACTCGATCGTTGGCTGCTTCTCGGCCGGCCTCGTGCCTTCCGGATCACAGGACCCGTACGCGCTCCGGCGCCTCGCGATCGGGGTCGTCCGCATGATCGTCGAGAAGCAGCTCGGCCTCGCGACGGTTCAGGCCGTCCGCTGGGCCGCCGACGGATTCGACCTCGGGCCGGACCGGGCCGACGATGTGACCGGCCAGGTCGTCGACTTCATGAGGCAGCGAGCGCGCACGATCTTCATCGACAGCGGGTACGCCTACGACCTCGTGGACGCCGTGCTCGAGGCGTGCCTCGACGATCTGGCGGGCGTGAGGCCCCGCCTCGAAGCCCTCTCGCACTTCCGTGAGGCGGAGGACTTCGAGGGACTGGTGATCGGCGCGAGGCGGGTTATGAATATTCTGAGGGGCCAGTCGCCCCGCGACGGCGGCGCTCCGCTCGCGGAGCCGTCGTCGCTGGCGCTCGAGACCGCTCGGAAGGACGCCGCGGAGCGCGTGGAGCACGCGCTCGCGCAGGGCGACTTCGACGGCGCGGTCCGCGAGCTGCTGCATCTCAGGAGACCGATCGACACGTTCTTCGACGACGTCATGGTCATGGTCGAGGACGACGCCACGAGGGACGCGCGGCTCGCGCTCCTGGCGCGCGTCCGCGATCTCTTCTTCGGGATCGCGGACTTCGCGAAGGTCGTTCTCGAGGGGGAGGAGAGGACGTGAAGGGGAGAACACGGAGAGACGATCGAATGACGGGAGGCGTCTGCCGGAGCCTGCCGCGCCGCGCGGCACGGGCGTGCGCCGTCGTCGGGCTCGCGTGTGCCGTCGCATTCGGCGCGCTCGCCGCCGGGTGCGCGGGAGAGGCCCCGACCGTACGGAAGATCGCCATCATCGGAGTTGACGGAATGGACTGGGGTATCGCCGATCCACTCATGGAGCAGGGCCGGCTGCCCAATCTCGAGGCGCTCGTCAGAAGAGGCGCGAAGGTCGATCTGAGATCGACCGGGCCGGTCATGAAGTCGCCGGTTATCTGGACGACGATCGCGACCGGCAAGGGGAAGGACAAGCACGGGATCACCGACTACGTCGGCGCGGGGAAGGACTCTCCGCTCTTCACGTCACAAGGGTGGAAGGCGAGGCCGATCTGGGAGATCCTCGGCGATCGGGGTTACACCGTCGGCATCGTGAACTGGCTCGTCAACTGGCCGGCGAAGCCCGTGAACGGCTACAACGTCAGCGACAGGATAATGTTCGCTCCCGAGGACGGCTTCGAGGCCAGTCCCGACGCCGCCTACCCCGCCGGGCTCGAGGACGAACTGGCGCCGGCCCGCCAGCCGGCCGCCGAGACGGGCGACGAGATCGTCGCCCGCTTCCTGAACGGCGACTCCTGGCGCTCCTCCGAGGACGGTTTCACGAGCGAGGCCGTCGAGGCCGTGCGGCGCATCTACGCCGCGGACCAGTCGGTCTATCAGGTCACCGCCGAGCTTCTCCGTACGCGTGAGCAGCCCGACCTCCTTGCCGTCTACATGAACGGCGTGGACGTGAGTTGCCACGCCTTCTGGGGCCAGATGGAGCCGTCGTCGGTCGACATCAGCATGACGGACGAGTTCGTCGAGACCTTCAAGGACGTGATACCTCGTTACTACGAGCGGATGGATGCGCTCATCGGTGAACTCGTCGGGCTCCTCGAGGAGGGCACGACGGTGATCGTCTGCTCCGACCACGGGTTCAGGGGACCGCATCGCTCGGAGAGCGGACTCAAGCTCGGGATCTGGATGCACCGGGAGGTCGGGGTCCTGGCGGCCGCCGGACCGGGCATCCGACGGTCGGCCGCCGCCGAGGGGAGCGTATTCGACATCACACCGACGATCCTCGCGCTCTTCGGCGAACCCGTGGCGCGCGACATGGACGGGTTCGTTCTCTCCGAGATCTTGGACGAGCGACTCCTCGAGCATCGTCCGGTGACCTACGTCGCGACCTACGAGGACGAAGGCGGCGGGGAGGCGGAGTCACCTGTCGAGTCTCCCGTCGACGAGGAGATCAAGGAACGGCTGAGGTCGCTCGGGTACATCGAGTGATCGGGATTGCAGGATGTCCCGCGGCCGCTTCGCCGCGGAGGATCGAGAGAGGAACGGTATGAGGACACGACACGTCGGCGCCCTGCTCGCGACGATCGCTCTCGCCTTCGGCCTGCTTCTGCTCGGATCGTGCGCAAGGCGTGCCGAGGTCCAGCCGATCGACCGCAAGCTTGTGATCGTCGGGATCGACGGCATGGAATGGGACATCATGGCCCCGATGCTCGAAGCGGGGAAGCTCCCGACCTTCGAGAGACTGATCGGTGAGGGCGCGTTCGCCGAGATTCGGTCGCTCGACACGCTCGAGTCTCCCGTGATCTGGACGAGCATCTCGACGGGGATGCTTCCCGAGAAGCATGGCATCTCGGGCTTCGTGAAGCGTGAACGCGCCGGCGGCGACGACCGGATCATTCCGTTCACCGCCAACGTGCGCTTGCGGAAGACGATCTGGGAGATCCTCGGCGAGCGCGGTCTCGAGGTCGGTGTGCTCGGTTGGCTCGTGACGTGGCCGGCCCAGCCGGTGAACGGGTACCTGGTCTCGTCGTACTACGAGTGCCAGTGGGAGCCGAAGACCACGGGGGAGGGCAACGACATCACGTATCCGCCCGAACTCTGGGACGAGATCGAGGGGTTCCGGCTCACCGACAAGGACGTGCCCGACGAAACGCTGGATCGTTTCGTCACGGGCTCCGTCGGTGACGATCGGACCCTCAACGCGAAGCGTGTGGCGGTGGCGCGCTCCTACGCCTACGACGAGTCGGTCCGGAGGGTCGGCCGGTACCTCCAGGAGGAGTGGCCGACCGACTTCTACGCCATCTATTTCCGGGGCGTCGACCCGCCGTGCCATCTCTTCTGGACGGAGATGTTCCCCGAAGCCGAGCCGCAGCCCGACGAGCGGGAGGTTGAGATATTCGGCGAGACCATCGCCGAGTACTACGTGTACATGGACGAGATCCTCGCCGAGATCATCGAGGCCGTCGACGAGGACGCGACCGTGATCGTGACGTCGGACCACGGCCACTCCGGACCGAAGCCGGAAGGCAACACCTACAAGTTCGGCCTCGCCATGCACGATCCGACGGGCGTGCTGATTCTCTGGGGCAAGGACATCGTGCCCGACATCGAGCTGCCGGACGCGCATGTCACCGACATCGCCCCGACAGTGCTCGCGCTCTTCGGCCTGCCGGTTGCCGAGGATATGGACGGAAAGGTTCTCACCGCGGCCATCGAGCCGTCGTTCCTGGAGGAGCAGCCGGTTCTCTCCGTTCCGACGTACGAGAGCGGATCGAGGACCGAAGAGGCCGAGCCCATTGAGTCTCCCGTTGACGAGGAGATCAAGGAGCGACTGAGGTCGCTCGGGTACATCGAGTAGGCGGGAGGGACCGATGAAGCTGGACCGGATTCTCGCTTTCCTTGTCGTCGCAGTGCTCGTCGCCGCCGTCTGGATCTTCCTCTCGAAGCGCTCACCGGTCCCCGGGGCCGGGGCCCCTCCGGAGCCGCCGGAAGACCGGCTCTCGCTCCTCGTGATCGGCGTTCCGGGCCTCGATCCGGATCTGCTCCGCGAGGTTGCTGCCGGGGGCTCGCTTCCCAATCTCACCGCCCTGGCGGAAGGCGGAGCCACCGGGACGTTCGATCACCTCGGCAGGGACGTCGACCCGAACATCATCTGGACCACGCTCGTGACCGGGAAGACGCCCGAGCGCCAGGGGATCGGCGGCACTACGGTCGGGCCGCGCGGTGACATCGTCCCCGCACCGCTCGTCTCCACGAGCAGAACGGCGGAGACGATCTGGACGATCCTCTCGGCTGAGGACCGCCCGGTTGTCGTGGCCGGGTGGCCGGGCACGTGGCCGGTGGAGGCCGTGGACGGTGTCATGGCGGGTCCTCACACGCAGTACACGCTCGCGAGGGCCCATGGCCCTGTCAGCGACGGCATCTACCCACCCGACCTGGCCGGCGCGATCGACCCCCTGTACCGGGAGGGGGCCGAGTTCAGAAGGCGCGACCTCGCGCGCTTCATCGACACCGGGAGCACGCTCGGCTACGAGGCGCTCATCGGCGTGAACTACGAGGGCCTTGGACGGGCCGTGGCCAAGGACCTCACGATGGTCTCGATTGTGGAGCGCGCCGCCGCCGATCCCGGCGTCGAGGCGGCACTCGTCCATCTCGGCGGTCTCGAGGACGTCCAGCAGAGATTCTGGCACTACAGGTACCCCGAGCAGTTCTCCCTCGAGCGGCTGGGCGATCAGTACCGCGAGATCTTCGCGCAGCAGACCGAGGCTCTCGGAGCGACGATCGACAGGTACTACGAGTTCCTCGACGAGCTTGTCGGACGCCTCCTCGTCGTGACCCGCGAGGACGCCGTCGTCGCGCTCGTCTCCGATCACGGCTACGCCGGGCTCAGCTTCGGTCGTCAGGGGCAGCCGCTCGGCGGTCCCGCGATGTACAGCGAGCGGGGGATGTTCGTGATGGCCGGCCCCCGGATCCGCGCGGGCGAGAGTGCGGAGTGCGCCGTCTTCGACGTCGCGCCCACGATCCTCGAGGCCGCCTCGCTTCCTGTCCCCGCCGATCTGGACGGCGCGCCCGTGGCCGCCGTCTTCGTGCCCGAACGCTGAGAAGCCGTCCGCTGGAGGCGGCGGCATGTCGAGGAGCATGGCGAAGAAGAGGAAGAAGCCCATCCAGGCGTCCCCACCCTCCACCCCGCCGCCCCGGGCGAGGAGGGTCGTCGACGCGCAGTGGTTCTGGCCGGCCGTAGTCGTCGGGCTCGCCATCGCCCTCAGACTCATCGCCGTCCTCCAGTCCAGGCAGTCACCCTTCTTCGAAAGCCTCGGTCTCGACGCCAAGTACTACGACCGCTGGGCTCGCCAGATCGCCGGCGGTGAAGCGAAGCCCGAGGCGTTCTTCATGTCACCGCTCTACTCCTACTTCCTCGCGGGGCTCTACAGGCTCTTCGGGAGGGACCTGCTTCTCGTTCGGATCGTACAGGCGATCATCGGTTCACTCTCCGCTCTTCTGGCGTACCGCATCGGGCTCCTGGTCTTTGACAGGAGGGCCGCCGCCATCGCAGGCGTCGTGACGGCGGCCTACGGCGCCCTCATCTTCTACGACGGTTCAATCCTCATCACGCCGCTCCTCGTGTTCTTCGGCCTCCTCTCGGTCTTCCTCCTTCTCCGCGCGGACGCGTTCGAGATGCCGTGGCTCTACGCGATCTCAGGCGTCGCCCTGGCGCTCGCGGGCGTGGGGAAGGCCACCGCCCTGGCCTTCGTACCGGCCGCGCTTCTCTGGATCGTCTTCGACGGCCGGCGGAGAGCGGGGGCGGGCGACCCGGGCGAGGACGGCGAGGGCACGGATCCGGGTGACAGACGGAGAGGCGGACGGCCCGCGCTCCGGTGGCGGGAAGGCCTGCGGCCCGCTGCGCTCTTCGCCCTCGGCGTCGCCGTCGTGATCGCTCCGATCACGCTCAGGAACTACGCCGTCTCTCGGGACCTGGTCTTCGTGACCTCGAACGGGGGCCTCAACTTCTATATCGGGAACAGCGAGATCTCGACGGGGGGGTACGTCAAGCCCGAGGGCCTCGACATCGTGGAGGATCCTGACGGAGAGGCTATCGCGGAGGCGGCGGCGCGTCGCGACCTGCGGCCCTCGGAGGTCTCCGCCTACTGGTACTCGCGCGCCCGTTCGTTCATCGCCGCGAATCCCCGCAGCTGGCTCGCGCTCCTTGTGCGGAAGCTCTCCTTCACTCTCAGCTCCTACGAGCTTCCCCAGCTCGAGAACTACTACTTCCAGAGGCGTTACTCGTCGCTCCTCTCGATGCCGCTGGCGGGCTTCGCCGTCGTGGGCCCGCTGGGGATCGTGGGTCTCGCCGCCGCCTTCAGGCGAAGGCGGGCCCGTCTCCTCATCGTCTTCGCGGGTGTCTACGTCGTCACGATCGTCTTCTTCTTCGTCGTGGCGCGATATCGCCTCCCCGTCGTTCCGATCCTGGCCGTCGGGGCCGGGCACGCGGTCGTGGAGCTCTGGCGAAGGGCCGCGCGACGGCGCTGGAAGTCGCTCTTCCGGATCGTCGGGCCGGTTCTGGTGCTGGGGTTCCTCGTGAACGCGAACCTCTACGGCGTGGACAGGGAGAAGGGGTTCGCCCAGCCGCACTACCGGCTCGGGATCATCTACGGTGAGCGCGGCGACGTCGAGAGGGCGATCGGCGAGTACCGTCGGGCGCTCGCGATCGATCCGGACTACGTCAAGAGCTACGCGAACCTCGGAGCGCTCCTCTCGATGAGCGGAGACGAGGATGAGGCCATCCGGGTCCTTCGTGAGGGTATTCGCAGGGACCCCGGGTACGGGGCGACGCGGCTGAATCTCGCGCTCGTGTACCATCGCGGGGGCGAATATGCGATGGCGCTCGGGCATATCGACACGCTCGTTGCTGCGGATCCGGAGAACGCGGCAGCCCTGACGGAACGCGGCGTCCTACTCTACCGGATGGGCGATACCGCCGGCGCGAGAGACGTGCTCGAGCGGGCCAGGACGGCCGATCGAGCGGGCGATCACAGGGCGCAGATCGACTTCTATCTTTCGAGGATCGAACGTCCGAGCCGGCGGAGCGTTCCCGAAGGGGCCGAGAGGAGCATGGCTCGGTCGGACAGCCTCATGAGGCTCGGGCGCGTGACTGAGGCGCTCGAAGAACTTGAGCGTGCGGTCCGGCGCGCCCCTCAGTCCGGCGAGCCCCTCAGGCGGATCGCCCTGATCAAGCGAGACACGGGGGCGCTGGAGGAGGGCATCACGCTGATGCGTCGTGCGCTGGCGATTGATCCGTCACTCACCCACGGTCACTACACGATCGCCGTCTTCCTGAACGAAGCGGGTCGGCACGAAGAGGCGATTCGCGAATATGAGGCAGAACTCAGTATTGATCCCACTTTCCCACCAGCGCATCTGAATCTCTCCCTGACGTACATGAACCACCGCGCCAACCGGAATCTGGCAGCGTTTCACTACCGGCGGTACCGGGAGCTGGGCGGAGAGCGACTGGAACCGTACGAGAGAACGCTCGGTCTCGACGTCGGTTCCTGAGGCAGAGCAGAGAGCCCTGCGGCCGGGGTTTTGCCTTGACATCGGAAGCAGCGCGGTGCTATACTGTCCAGCGAGTCGGGAAATAGCGAGGACGCGCAAGCGGCTTTGCCGGAGCATTCCGTGCGAGACCAGGCGATTTCGTGGACGGAGTTGTTTGTCTGATCGCCGAAGTACCTTGTGATGTGCGTAAGGAACGAAATCAAGCACTGGGATTGCGCCTAGCACGACGAGACAGCCACTCGCTGAGAGCAATGGCCACGGGCACCGGTCGCGCGCGACCGGCTGGCGGTCGGGCCCGGAGGCATGAAGAGCGAGGCAGAAGGACAAGATGAGCTGGATCACCAAGATGGGGGGGAGTAAGCGAATGAAGGACAGACTTCTGGTTGTGCTGATGGTTGGCTTGATGCTGACCATCTGCGTAGGCACGGCCACCGCGAGGCGAAGTGAGGCGACCGACCTCAACAGCGCCGTTCCCGCGCCCACCAGACTGGCCCGGACTGAGGAGTCCCAGGAGGCTCGTGCCGATACGCTGTGGCTCTTCTATGCGGACTTCGAGGACCTGTCGGGCGACAACGCTGGCTGGCTGTCCCTGGATATCAGTGGGACTGCGGGCCAGGAGAACAAGTGGCACCAGGATACGATTCATCCGAATCCTGGGAACCACGGTGTCACCTGGTGGTGCGGTACGGTCACGCCTTGCTGGGTCTACGGTCAGGACAGAGGCTACGGGAACAACTGGATCGCCTACCTGATCCGTGACTTCCCGCTGGCGTCGTGGAGTGCGGCGAGCGACACAGTCTCGCTGAACTTCGACCAGCGCTTCGCGATGGAGCATGACTACGACTACGGCTACCTCGACATCTCGACCGACGGCGGTTCGACGTGGGACACGCCGATCAGCTACACGAACCCCGGATTCGCCGGGAAGCCTGGCTTCGCGAAGGACTGGGACTCGGACTACGGCGAGCAGGCGATCGACATCAGTTCGTATGCTGGCCAGGACATCACGGTGAGATACCGCTTCGAGTCTGACGGTCAGCTGTCGAGCCAGGACTGCGGCCAGCAGGGCGGATGCGCGTCGGTCGAGGACGGTGCCTGGCAGATCGACAATGTAGAGATCACCGTCGCTTCCGGTTCGGGCCCCGTTCAGAAGTTCTTCGACGACATGGAGGGCGGCGAGAACGACTGGGAGACGCCCTACATCGACCCGAAGGGTCAGACAGGTATCAAGTTCACGCGCGGTCAGTACGGCGAAGAGTATGACTTCGAGACCGGGCAGGACTTCACCTGCGAGGATCGACCCCAGGGTAGCTGGATGTATGCGGCCGTCTCGCCCGCGACCGGCGTCATGGGCGACGACCAGTACACGTGGCTGCTCAGTCCGCCGATCGACATCTCGGGGGCCACGAAGCTCGTCGGGCGCTGGGACATGTGGGTCGACCTGATGGACGAGGCGAACGACCTCTTCGACCTCAAGCTCGCTTCGAGCAACTTCAAGGAGTGCGTCCAGCTCCTCGACGGCCTGCGCGACGAGGACCAGGGTTACTGGTACGGCGGACCGTTCTGGGGCACGTGGTTGGACGACTGGGATGCTTTCGCGGGCAACAACTGGCTCAGCGTCGCCTGGGAGCTCTTGAACTACCAGGAGATGGACGAGGGCGGTGAGCACCGCGCCGGTATCTTCCTGAACAAGCAGTGGGTCGGTGTTCCTGCGGGCTCGCCCGAGACGTCGTTCTCGTACGGCGGCTGGAACGGCTTCAACGACTGGTTCGAGGAGCAGCTGGCCGACGCGCTCGTCGATACTGCCTTCATCGAGATCAAGGACGACGACACCGTTGCCTCGGCTCAGGTCATTGCCTCGACCGACGGCGGTACGACGTGGCACTACTACCCGATGTACAAGCAGCAGACCGCAGGACCCACCTGGTTCTGCCCGCCGCTTGCCGACCTCTACACTGCCGGGAACCGGATCTTCTACTACTTCGAGGCGACCGACAAGAAGGGGAACATCGCGACGTATCCCGGGGACGCCCCGGATCGCGGGTTCGAGTTCTCGTTCCTGCCGATCAAGGGCCAGCTGGGCCTGAACGGCGGCGAAGGGATCATCCTCGTCGACAAGCACGGACGAGCCACGCCTGGCGAGAGCCGGTACGGTGAGATCTACCACACCTCGGAGTACTACTACACCGAGATGCTGGGGATCCTGGGGTACGAGTACGACAAGTACGACGTCGAGGTTCCGTCGGGCAGCAGGCTCTCCGACGGTCCCGACAGCTCGGGCATGAAGTACTACGACACCCAGATCTGGTTCACGAACGAGTTCAACACGCACACGCTGAACCCTCGCGACCAGAGAGCCCTCAAGCTCTGGCTCGACCAGGCCGATGCGCCGACCAATTACTCGAGGAACCTCCTCCTGACCGGTAACGACATCGGCAAGGAGATGATCGGTTCCGCTAAGGACACCCTGAACTTCTACGCGGGTTCCCTGAAGAGTGACTGGATCCAGAACTCCGTCGGCGCGGTCACCGTTGACAGTCTGCCGCTGGTCCATGACGTCGAGCCGGCTTCCGGCGACACGTTCATGACCAAGGGAGAGTGCATTCTCCGCGGCGGGTGCCCGGTGCTGAATTACTTCGATGTTATCGACCCGGCTCCCGGCACGGTTGGATCGGGCGGTCAGGTGGCCCTCGTCTACGAGAAGCAGGACGAGTCGACCCTGAACGCGGGTGTCGCGTACACTGACCCGCTCTTGAACGACTATCAGATCGTCAACCTGGGCTTCGGCATCGAGTTCATGATGGACAGCTTGCTGCCGTCCGGGTACTACCTCACGGGCGTCGAGTACCGCGTGGATCTCATGGACCGGATCATGAAGTACTTCGAAAAGTCCACGACCGGCGGAACCGACGTGCCGAGCGGTACGTTCAAGAACGCGCTCACGCACGCGTATCCCAACCCGTTCAACCCGCAGACGACGATCGCCTACAGCGTCAAGGACGCTGGCCCCGCGAGCATCACGATCTACAACGTCGCGGGGAAGGTCGTGAAGACGTATCAGCTCGGCGACCTGCCGGAAGGCACGAACGGCCAGGTCACCTGGTACGGCCGGAACGACAGCGGCGAGAAGTGCGCGAGTGGTGTGTACTTCTACCGCATCGACGCGAAGGACTTCAGCTCGACGAAGAAGATGGTCATGCTGAAGTAGCTTCGACGAGTCGAAGGCAGTACGTGATGCGGGGGACCCGAAGGGGTCCCCCGCTCTCGTGTGGGGGGGGCTGCGAAGGGCCGGTGCAGTTTGCGAGGCGCGGGCACCGGACGGTTCCTGAGTGTTCAATCAGCACCCATCGACTCCGCTCCCCTTCCGTCGACGCCGGGCCGGGGGCGGCGGGAAGCCCCAGCGGGGCTGGTTTTCCCGCCGGGGCGGGCGGTGGAGGCAGGGCGCGTGGGCCGGGTGCGGGCGGACGCGATGGAACGCATCTTGCAGCCGAGGCTGTGCATGCGGTGCCGCCCCGGGAAGGGCGGACAACCTCTTGACAAGAACTGAGAAGAGTAGTATACTCATCATGGATTTCGCGGGGGATATGCCCCGCGCGGGCTCCGAGGCTGATTGCGGCTGAGAGTTTCGTGAGGGCACTGTTGCGTGTACCCAGGGGAGGGGTGCCTATGTAGGGAGAGGGCGTAGATCGAACGCGGGCCGAATCGAGAAGCTGGCCCCGTGTGCTCGAAACTGCGTCTCCAACGAATGCGTTGGATCGCCGCGACGATTCGTGGTTCGCGGCAGGAGAAGAAGCTGGCCCGAACTCCACCTCTCGAGGGAGGACGGATGATGAAGAAGCTGATGGTTGTGTTGGCCGTACTGGCGCTCTGCGCGGGCATGGCCTACGCGAGGAACATGGAGAAGACTCCGTATCCGTACACCCCGCAGCAGCCGGGGCGTGCGAACACCACTTGGTGGACGGACGATCTTGAGTCGGGCGAGGGTACGTGGATTCACCGCGACCTGACCGCCGGCAAGGTGCCCCACTCGTGGCGTTCGGATCTCGTCGGGACGAACTACGCGCCGTACGACGGAGACCTGTCGTGGTGGTGCGGTAACTTCGACTACGACGAGCCCGGTGACCTTCCGGGCGGATACGGGCACGACTGGGACGAGTATCTGGAGCTTCCGGAACTCGATCTTGCCGGGCTGGGCTCGTATGGCTATGGCGTCCTGACGTTCGCGTATCGTCATGACTCCGAGCCGACCTACGACTTCACGTGGGTCCAGGCCGAGAGCCTCGGCACGTATGTGAACCTGAACAAGGGCTACGATGGCCTCAGCGACGGCTGGCAGGATTACGGCATGTTCGGCTTCCTGCTCGGCACGTACGACGATCCTCTCCACGCGCGCTTCTACATGTTCAGCGACGGCGCGGCGTCGGACGAGGACGGCAACTACGACTCGGATGCCGGCATGTTCATGTGTGACAACGTGCAGGTGTTTGAGTACGGTGTCGGTACGGTCTACTTCTACGACGACGCTGAGGACGACCTGCCTGACGTCTGTGTGCCCACGGTGCCGCCTGAGGCGGGTGACTGGTGGCATCTCCAGGACCGCCTCTGCAAGGCTTCCAGTGGTACGCACTCGTGGTGGTGCGGCGATCCTGCCGACACGACGGTTGTGCCGCCGGGCCTCAGCAACGACCTGATCGGTCCGTTCATCTCGATCAGCCCGACCGCGAGCTGCACGATGCAGGCGGTCATCACCATGGCGTGCCCCGATCCGACCGGTGGTTGGAGAGAGGGTTGCCACATCGACTACTTCATCTACGAGCTCTACGGTTGGTACGGTGACCAGTCCAGTTGGGGCGCCGGCCCGTGTGTTCTCTACTACGAGTACGCGCCGCCTGGCGAGTCGATCATCCCGGGTGTCGTTCCGAGCGCGACCACTGTCGGAGTGTACTATCGGATGAAGACCGACCTCGGCAGCCCCTACGGTCCTGGTGGCAACGGTGACGCCGGCCTGACGATCGACGATCCTATCCTCTTCGGTCAGGAGATCCCGACCGCGGTCGAGAAGACGTCGTGGGGCAGCATCAAGGCCATGTTCAAGTAGCAGAAGTAGCAGCACGAGTGTAGATGCTTCGAGCACTACACCTCTCCCCTTCGGAGCCCGCCGGTCCTCGGCGGGCTCCGTCTTTCTCTCCCTCCAGACTGAGCGAAGATCGGCTTGACACGGGGCCACGCCGGTCGTATCACCGTGATGTCTGTCTCTTCAGTTCGTTCCGGAGGTGTCCCGTTGGGCTACTTCGAGTTCAAGACGCTCCTTGCGGCCTTCTTCTCCGCGGCGGCCGCGATCGCCCTCCTCACAATGATGGCGGTCATGGGGCGGTCGGATCACACGGTGAGTCCGGCGAAGCTCCGCGCCGCCCACCGGATTGCCGGGTACGCCTTCGTCGGCCTCATGATCGCCGCGGCGATCGCGGGCGCGCGCTACCTTCGCGCCGTCGGAGACGCCCTGCCGACGAGGGGCGTTCTCCACGTCGTCCTCGCGCTTCTCCTCGTCGCGGTGGTCGCGATCAAGGTCTCGATCGCCAGGTTCTTCAGGCAGTTCCTGAAGTACGCGCCGGCGATCGGGATGATCGCCTTCGTGCTTGCCTTCGCGGTGGCCTCGATCTCGGCCGGGTTCTTCGTCGTAACGCGCACCGGCGCCCGGCGTGTCGACGGCGCGTCGACCAGGGCGGCCGGGCCCACGGGGCGTGAGGCCGATGCGAGCGCGGGCGAGGATCTGTTCGCGCTGCACTGCGCGGTCTGCCACAGCGCCGAGACCGACGAGGCGGGCATCGGGCCCGGGCTCGCCGGTCTCTTCCGACGCGGCGTTCTCGGATCGAGCGGGAGAGCAGTTACGCGGTCGAGCCTGGCTGAGCAGATCCGCGAACCCGAGGGAGCCATGCCGGCCTTCGGGGACCGCCTCTCGAACGACGAGATCGACGATCTCGTAGCCTATCTCGTGGGGCTCGATCCTCCCGAAACCCCTTGACCCACACCGCATAGCGATGCTAGATTCAGAGGTCAAGCTGCGTTCCGGATTCGCTGAACGATCCGCTCGTGGGCAACGGAGGAAAGCATGACGGTGAGAAGGGAAGCTCGCATCCGCCCCCCGCTGGTGCTGGCTCTTGTGTCGGTGGTGGTTCTTCTCTTGTGGGTCTCGGGGGCGGCGGCGCTCTGCCCGCGCATCAAGTACGTGAGCGTCTGCGACGAGTGGGTCGAGATTGGTTGGACGCTGGGTGTCGACGAGGCAGGCATCGATGACTTCGGCGGCTATCGCGTCTGGATGCGGGACGTGAACGACGATCTCGAGTTCGAGCTCGCGAGGCAGTACACGTGGGGACAGAACGACCCGGATTCGCTCGACTACTGGGGGTTCGATCCCTTCGACGAGGACAGCATAAGAGTCTATGTCGACTCGATGTCCGTCGTGAACGGCAGACCCTACAGGTTCTCCGTCACGGCCTTCGTGGCCGGCGCCGACACGGTGGCGACGGCATGCCTGGCGAAGAACGCGACGGACAACGTGTTCACGGGTCCGCAGATCGAGTTCATCGAGATCACCGACAAGGGTGTCGACATCGGCTGGAACATGGCCGTGAACGAAGACGCCCAGGCCGTTGAGAACTTCGGCGGATACCGTGTGTGGATCCGGGACGTCTGGGCCGAAGAGGAGTTTCACCTGGCCCGCGAGTACGTCCGGGCCGTGAATGCCGACGCCGGGTACGACAGTACGGCCGCCGGGTTCTGGGACTTCGATCCCTACTACATCGATCCCGTCCGGCTCTACAGGAACAGGTCTCTCCAGAACGGGTTCCCGTACATGTTCTCCGTGACGGCCTTCGACGACACGCTCGGAGCGGTGAACACGAGGTGCCGTCGGAGGAACAGCAGGGTCTTCGCGGACGGGCCAGGCGATCCGGGCTACTACTACCCCCGGGAGGGGACGAAGGCGTCGGCAGACGAGATCCAGGTCATCCCGAACCCGTACCGTGCCGGGGCCGACTGGGAACTCGGCGGGGAGCGTCGGGTCATGTTCATCGGCCTCCCGTACCCGGCCACGATCCGCATCTACACGGTCTCGGGCAGCCTCGTCCGCACGCTCACCGAGGATGACGGACGTGACCCCGACAGCGATCAGCAGCCCTGGAATCTCAAGAACGCCGACGGCGAGGAGATCGCCCCGGGCGTCTACATCTGGAACGTGGAGTCGTCGGCCGGTGAGGCGACCGGGAAGATGATGATCATCAAATAGGGTGTCGTCCGGCCGAGTGCCGGACGCCGCCGGCCAACCCGGCAGACCCTTGAGGCCGCTTGGTGACGGTCGCTCCCGACGGAGGAGGTGGACTTCGAGGGGGCGGGGCGATCAAGCGGCCTCTCGTTGTCGACCGGTGCCGGTGGACTTCCGAGGAGGGACGGCGCGTGGGATCGACGATCATCGAGAAGATCATCCGTGGGCACTCGGGTCGGGACGTGAGCCCGGGCGATGTCGTCGACGTCGGCATCGACGCCCGTATCGCCCGCGATTTCGGTGGCGCGAATGTCGTCAAGAACATCGAGTCGAACGACCTCGGGATCGACGATCCGGCCGGAACCTTCTTCACGTTCGACTGCAACCCCTGTGGATCCGATCAGAAGTACGCCGCGAACCAGCAGACGTGCCGGTTCTTCGCGAGGGACCGGGGCATCACGATCTACGACATCACGAGCGGCATCGGAACGCACCTCGCGATCGACGAGGGTCTCGTGGGGCCGGGTGGGACGCTCGTCTCGACGGACTCGCACGCGAACATCCTTGGCGCGATCGGCGTCTTCGGACAGGGGATGGGCGACCAGGACATCGCGCACGCCTGGGCGTACGGGAAGGTCTGGTTCGCCGTCCCGAGCACGGTCCGGATCACGCTCCGGGGCCGTCCGGGACCGGGCGCGACGCCGAAGGACATCGTGCTCGCCTGCCTGCGTCACTTCGGCGCGAGCGGTCTTCTCGGCTACGCCGCGGAGTACGCGGGCGAGGCCGCCGAGGGCATGTCGCTCGATGGCCGCATCACCACTGCTTCGATGGCGACCGAGATGGGCGGGATCATCACGTTCTTCCCTCCCGACGAGAGCGTCGTCGAGTACTGCCGGGAAGCCGGTGCTGCGGTCGACCCGGCGCTCGCGGATCCCGATGCCACCTACGCGCGCGAGGAAGAGGTGGATCTCGAGGGCCTCGTGCCGCTCATCTCCCGGCCCGGTCATCCCGACGACGTCGTCGAGGTCGCCGACGTCGCCGGGCGGAAGGTCGACTCGGTCTTCATCGGCTCGTGTACGAACGGTCGCTACGAGGATCTCGTGGCCGCGGCGGAGGTTCTGCGCGGTCGGAAGGTCGCGCCCGGTGTCGTACTCAAGATCGTCCCGAGCACCGACAGGATCTGGCGCCGGGCGCTCGCGGACGGACTCGTGGAGGTGTTCAAGGAGGCCGGCGTTCTCATCGGGAACGCCGGTTGCGCCGGCTGTGCCGCCGGGCAGATCGGACAGAACGGTCCCGGTGAGGTGACCGTGAGCACCGGGAACCGGAACTTCCCCGGAAAGCAGGGAAAGGGCGAGGTCTACCTGGCCTCTCCGAAGACCGCTGCCGCGACGGCGGTGGCCGGGGAGATCAGTGTCGCGGAGGCGATCCCCGCCGAACCCGCCGTCTTCATGCCGGACCCCGAGCTGGCGTCGAAGAGGTCGGACGAGGAGCACGCGGCGGCCGGGGGTGGGCGACCCACGAAGGTCCGGGGCCGCGTCTGGGTCGTCGACCACGACAACATCGACACCGACATGATCTTCCACAATCGTCATCTCGCGATCACCGACATCGCCGAGATGGGGCAGCACACGTTCGGCAACCTTGACGGTTGGAAGGACTTCCCCGAGAAGGTGTCCGCGGGCGACATCGTAGTGACCGGATCGAACTTCGGCTGCGGGAGTTCCCGGCAGCAGGCGGTCGACTGCTTCAAGAGCCTCGGCGTCGCGCTCGTCATCGCGAAATCGTTCGGGGCGATCTACGAACGGAACGCGATCAACGCGGGCATGCCGATCATGAGCGCCGACCTGTCGTCGCTGGGAATCGCCGACGGCGACGAGGTCGAGGTTGATCTGGAGACGGGGAAGATCAGTCATTCGAAGAGCGGGACCGTTGCCGAGGGGCGGCCCTTCTCTCAGGTGCAGATGGAGATCTACCAGCGTGGCGGACTGCTCGTGGGAGCGTAGGGAAGGAGGTCGGCCGTGAACCGGAAGGGTCAGGCGGGCCGGAAGGGCGACAGAGTACGCTCGGACTGCTGGATCTCGGTCGAGATCCGGTCGAGCGGAGGCGTGGACCTCTCGCTGTCGAGCAAGGTCTCCTCGATGTACGGCGAGACGATCGCGGAGACGATCAAGAAGGGGCTCGGCGCCTTCGGGATCGAGCACGCGGCGGTGGAGGTCGTCGACGCGGGAGCGCTCCCGTTCGTGATCGCCGCGCGCCTGGAAGCGGCGGTGAAGCGCGCGGCTCCGGATGCGGCGGGTGAGCTTCTGCCGGAGTTCAAGCCGTGGTCGCAGTACGGCACGACGAGGGACCGGTTCCGGCGGTCGCGCCTCTACCTGCCGGGCGACCAGGCCAAGTTCATGGTCAACGTCGGCCTGCACGAGCCGGACGGGATCATCCTCGATCTCGAGGACAGCGTCGCCCCGTCGGAGAAGGACGCGGCCCGCTACGTTGTCCGGAACGCACTCCGGAGCGTCGATTTCATGGGCGCCGAGAGGATGGTCCGCATCAACCAGCTTCCTGCCGGTCTCGATGACCTGCCCTTCATCGTGCCGCACAACGTCCACGTGCTCCTGATCCCGAAGTGCGAGAGCGCCGAGCAGGTGAGAGCGGTCGACGAGCGGACAGGCGAGATCCTCGCGGAGCACGGGATCGGGAACCAGGTCTTTCTCATGCCGATCGCGGAGACGGCACTCGGCTGCATACGGGCGTACGAGATCGCGTCGGCGTCGCCGAACGTGGTCGCGCTCACGATCGGTCTCGAGGACTACACCGCCGACATCGGCACACAGCGCACGGCGAAGGGGCGAGAGAGCTTCTGGGCGCGCTCCCAGGTCGTGAACGCCGCCAGGGCGGCGGGCGTGCAGCCGATCGACACCGTCTTCTCCGACGTCACCGACATGGAGGGGCTTCTTGCAAGCGTGAGGGAGGCGAAGGGGCTCGGTTTCGACGGAAAGGGGTGCATCCACCCACGGCAGATCGGAGTCATCCATGAAGGCTTCACGCCCACGCCCGCCGAGATCGAGAAGGCGACGAGGATCGTGAAGGCCTTCGAGAAGGCTGAGGCAGAGGGGCTTGGAGTCGTCTCGCTGGGCAGCAAGATGATCGATCCTCCCGTCGTGAAGCGCGCGACGCGGACCGTCGAGCTGGCCATTGCGTCGGGTGGGCTTGCGGAGAACTGGCGGGAAGGAGGTGGGGATGATGCCTGACACGAAGCTTGAGAGGAATGCGGTAGGACGCGACGTCCCGGTCGAGATCAACGGGAAGGAAGCGATGCCGTATCAGGGCGTCGGCAAGTACCGCCCCACCGGCAACAGAGCCGCGCCGAAGATCGCTTCCTGCATCGACTATCCGAAGGACGGGAAGAAGCTCGTGCCGGACCTCAAGGCCGCGCTCGAGGCCGCGGGAATCCGGGACGGCATGACGATCTCGACCCATCATCATCTGAGGAACGGGGACTTCGTAGCCAACGCGGTCTTCGACGCCGCGGCCGAGCTGGGCGTCAAGGATCTCATGTGGTTTCCGAGCGCGTCGTTCCCGATCCATGCGCCGATCATCGAGCACATGAAGAACGGTGTGGTGCATCACATCGAGGGCAGCATGAACGGTCCCCTGGGCGACTTCTGCTCGCACGGCGGGATGAGGGGAATGGGGGTCCTCCGGTCCCACGGTGGGAGGTACCAGGCCGTCCAGGACGGGGACGTGCACATCGACATCGCCGTCATCGCTGCGCCGACCGCCGACGCGTTCGGCAACGCGCACGGCCTCACGGGGCCTGCGGCGTGCGGTCTTCTGGGCTTCGCGCTCGCGGACTCGCAGTACGCCGATCGCGTCATCGTGGTCACCGACAACCTCGTCGACTTCCCGTGCGTGCCGTGGCAGATCCAGGGGAACTCCGTCGACTTCGTGACGACGATGGACGCGATCGGTGACGCCACGAAGATCGTCTCCGGGACGACGCAGATCACGAAGAGCCCCGATCGGCTCCGGATCGCCGAGATGGCGGCGCGCTTCGTACGGGACGCCGGGATCATGAAGGACGGCTTCTCGTTCCAGGGCGGCGCCGGCGGCACCTCGCTCGCCTTCGCGATCTTCCTCATGGACATGATGCGGGAGGCGGGCGTGAAGGCGCGCTTCGTCCGGGGCGGCAGCACGCAGTACCTGACGCGGATGCTCGAGGAGGGCCTCACCGACTACATCCTCGACGGTCAGACGTTCGATCTCGAGGGCGTGCGATCGATGCGCGAGAATCCGAACCACGTGAACACGAGCCCGTTCACGAGCTACAACTACCACGGCAAGGGGTGCTTCGCGACGTTCGTCGACTGCGTCGTCCTCGGCGCGACCGAGGTCGACGTGAACTTCAACGCGAACGTGGTGACGCACTCCGACGGCCGCCTGCTGCACGGGATCGGCGGCTGGCAGAACTGCCTCTTCTCGCCGTGCACGATCCTGCCGATTCCGTCGTTCCGCGACCGGATCCCCGTTCTCGTCGACGAGGTTACGACGCTCTGCGGTCCGGGCGAGCTCGTCGACGTGATTGTGACGGAGCGCGGGATCGCGATCAACCCGAGGCGGGAGGACCTCCTCTCCGCGGCCTCGGCGACCGACCTTCCGATCCGGCCGATCGAGGAGATCAAGGAGGAGGTCGAGCAGATCTGCGGCGGCGCGCCGGCCAAGCCGAAGTTCGGCGAGCGTGTGGTCGCTGCGATCAAGTGGGTCGACGGGACCGTGATCGACTGCGTGAGAGAGCTGGGGTGAGGTCGCCTGGCGTCGGCCGGGGGGGCTATCGTCTCGCCGGGCTCAGACATACGCCGCGCCTTCGGCGCGGCTCAACTCGCGCGGCGAGATGAGAGCCCCCCCGGCCTCCACCCCGAGATCCTACGACCCGAACTCGATCCCCTGCGCCAGCGGCAGCTCGGTCGAGTAGTTGACCGTGTTCGTCTGCCGGCGCATGTACGCCTTCCAGGCGTCGGAGCCGGACTCGCGGCCGCCGCCGGTCTCCTTCTCTCCTCCGAACGCGCCGCCGATCTCCGCGCCCGAGGTTCCGAGGTTGACGTTGGCGATGCCGCAGTCCGATCCGGAAGGCCCTACGAAGGCCTCCCCGGCCAGAAGGTCGCGCGTGAAGATGGCGCTCGAGAGCCCCTGAGGGACGTCGTTGTGGACCGCGATCGCCTCGCCGAGGTCCTTCACCCGGATGAGATAGAGGATCGGCGCGAACGTCTCCTCCTGCACAATCGAGAAGTCGTTCTCGACTTCGGCGATCGTTGGCTCGACGTAGAGTCCCCCTTCGAGACCCTCGACCTCGTGAGTCCCGCCTCCGCAGATCACGGAACCCCCTTCACTTCGAACTCGATCGAGCGCCTTCATCATGCCCTCGACCGCGTAGCTGTCGATCACCGGCCCCATGAGCACCCCGTCCTCCAGCGGATTGCCGATCCTCACCTGCCGGTAGGCCTGGACGAGACGGGCCTTGAAGTCTTCGTAGACCGAATCGAAGAGGATCACGCGGCGTGTAGAGGTGCAGCGCTGTCCCGCCGTGCCGACCGCCCCGAAGAGGACGGCCCGGAGCGCCAGATCGAGGTCGGCGGTGCCGTCGACGACGACGGCGTTGTTCCCGCCGAGTTCGAGGATCGTCCTGCCGAGCCGCGCGCCGACGGTCTCACCGATCCGCTTGCCCATGAGCGTCGAGCCGGTGAAGGAGATGAGAGGGACTCTGGGGTCCCCGATGAGCTTCTCGCCGACGTCGCGGCCTCGACCGATGACGAGGTTGAAGACGCCGTCGAGATCCATGTCCCTGGTGACCTCGTTCACGATCTTCTGGACCGCGACCGCGCAGAGCGGCGCTTTCGAAGAGGGCTTCCAGATCATCGTGTCGCCGCAGACGGCCGCGAGGCACGCGTTCCAGGCCCAGACCGCGACCGGGAAGTTGAAGGCCGTGATGATCCCGATCGTCCCGAGGGGATGCCACTGCTCCATCATCCGGTGTCCCGGGCGCTCAGACTTGATCGTGAGGCCGTAGAGCTGGCGAGAGAGTCCGACGGCGAAGTCCGCGATGTCGATCATCTCCTGAACCTCGCCCTCTCCCTCCGCCCGGATCTTCCCCATCTCGAGGCTCACGAGGGCGCCGAGTTCCTTCTTCTTCCTGCGCAGCTCTCTTCCGATGAGGCGCACGATCTCGCCTCGCTTCGGTGCGGGCATCTCGCGCCACGTGAGAAAGCGCTCCTGCGCCTTCGCCATGATGCTCTCGTAGTCGTCGGCCGAGGCCGCCCGGACGGTCGCGAGGTCGCTGCCGTCGATCGGTGTTCGCGACGTCATCTCGGGTCCGGAGGGGTTTGGAAGAAAGGCTCCGGCTGCGGCACCGCTCTCGCTCTCGCCGATGCCCGCCGCTTCGAGAATCTCCTTGAACTGACGCGTCATGGGTCCTGACCTCCCGGCCGGCGCGCGGGCCCGGCCTCATGCCTGGTGAGCGCTCTTGTGTCTATCGGGCGATTCTAGCAGCTCGCGGGGTGCGGGCGCAAACGGGGCGGCACGAAACCGCCCCGTCCGGGGGGGGGGGAATCGCTCTGGTCAGGGAGAGCGGGCGCTCGGGTCCCGGCCGGCCGACTTCGAGCCGGTGGCTCGGCGTCAGCGGTAGATCGCCTTGACGCGGCCCCACGTCGCGGGCTCGACGGCCGAATCGCAGGGGCCGCACCCCTGTCCGTGGGCGCCGACCATCTCGCCCCACGCGTTCTCCGTGTCGAGGCAGCGTGAGTTCTGACAGAGCGTGAAGTCGTCCTCCTCGACCCCGCAGAAGCGGGGGTCGACGATCAGCGTGTCCAGGACCGTGCCGCAGAGGCTGTCGGCTCCGTCGTTCTCGAAGAGCACGCACTTGTCGAAGGTCGGCGCCGCCGTTCCGTCGCAGTCGGAGATCGGCTCGCCCTCGGAGAACGCGATGATCGTGTTCGTGATGACCGGGGACGTGTCGTTGAGACGGAAGACGGTCATCCCGCCTGCGGAGTTCCCCGAGATCGTGCACCTGTGCATCGTGAGGTCGGTGTCGAAGTAGCTCATGACGGCCGCGATCCCGGTCGTCGAGTTGCGATAGAAGGTGCACTCCTCGTACGAGTGCGTCGCGGGGTTGATGGTGTGCGTGACCGCACCGACGTACTGGGCGGTGTTCTCCGCGAACGTGCAGCGCGTGGCCGTGATGTCGCAGCTCTGCGTGTGGAAGGCCCCTCCGCTCAGGCCGTGGTTTCCGACGAAGCTGCAGTCCGTGAACGTGACGTGCGACGATGTCCCGCCGTAGAAGGCGCCCCCGCTGTTGTCGTCGGTGTGGTTGTCGACGAAGGTGCAGTCGACGAAGAGCGGCTCGCTCCAGTGCGTCACCGAGACGCCGCCTCCGACCGAGACGGCCTCGTTGTCTACGAAGTCGCACTCTTCCAGGCGGGGGCTTGCGCTGTTGTCGCACGACAATCCGCCGCCGTAGCCGCCCGAACGCCCGCCGTCTCCGATCGACTCGTTCGACTCGAAGACGCAGTCCAGGAGGACGGGTGACGACTTGAAGCAGAACATGCCGCCGCCCCAGTACGTCGCCGTGCTCGCCTCGAAGACGCAGGAAATGAACTTCGGGCCGGAGAAGTTGCGGCAGAAGACCGCGCCTCCGGAGTCGGCGAGGGCGTTCCGGATCGTGATGCCTTCGATCGTGCAGGTCGTGTCCTGCCCGCCGTCGAACAGCATGCCTCTGCCGAGCCCGCCGCAGTCTACGATCGTCGTCCCGCAGCCGCCGAGCGAGATCATGTGGACGTTCAGGCCCCGGAAGTCGAGATCCTGGTTCCCCTGCCCTGAGTAGGTGGCGGCGGCGACGAGGAGCGTGTCGCCCTCGGATGCGAGATCGATGCCGCCCTGGATCGTCTCCGCGTCGCCGAACCCGGTGGGGTCGACGATCACGACGCCCGCGGAGACGGCGGTCGCGAAGAGCGCCGCCGCGGCCCCCGCAAACGCGGCCGAACGAACGATACGAGAGAGAGTCCTCACAGCCTACCTCCTTCGTTGCTGGAACGACGTGTGGGCAGACAACCCTCTCCGAGTGCTCCGACGCGCTCGCCCCAGGCGTTGCTGGCGGGGAGGCACGGCGAGCCCGGAGAGAGCCGAAGGTCACCGCCGTTCAGATTGCAGAAGAGCGGGTCGACGAAGATGTTTTCGAAGTACGTTCCGCAGAGGCTGTCGTCATCTGCGTTCTCGTGGACGCAGCAGTGGGTCGTCACGGGCAGGTCGGTCTCGTCACTGCAGTAGAGCGCGCCCCCGAGAGTGGAGAACGCAAGAACCGTGTTCGTGATCGTCGGGTTCGATGCTCCCGCGCAGAACACGCCTGCCCCGGTCACTGCGGCGTTCCGAGCCATCGTCGTGTGCGTGATCGTCGGCGAGGATGCGTCGCAGTAGACGGCGGCGCCCTCCAGGGCCTGGTTCTCGAAGAAGACGACGCCGTCGAGCGCGGGGTCCGAACCGCCGAGGTAGAGACCGCCTCCCGAGAGCGTGACCGAGTTGCTGTCGAAGACGGCTTCCGAGATCTGGAAGTCGGAGAAGATGGCGTGCACGCCGCCTCCCGAAGACGCCGTGTTCGCGCGGAACTCAACGTCCGTGAAGCTCGGCGAAGAGGCGAGACAGAAGACACCCCCTCCGTCGAACCCGAGCGCGCTGTTGCCTTCGAAACGGACGTTCGAGAATGAGGGCGAGGATCCGTTGCGAAGAAAGGCGCCTCCCCCCTCCGAGGTGGCGGTGTTCCCGATCACGAGCGCGTTTCTGAAGCTCGGCGACGATCCGTCGCAGTAGATGGCGCCGCCCTGAGACCGGAGCCCGTCACGAATCGTGAATCCGTCGACGACCGAGAGGGGTCCCTCGCCCGACGTGCACGTGAATCCGCGGGCGCCGCCGCCGCAGTCGATGACGGTCGACCCGGCGCCGGCGATCGATCGAAGACAGACTGCCTCGCCGGCGAAGTCGAGGTCGCGGTTTCCGTTGCCCTGGTAGACGCCGGGCGCGACGAGCACGGTGTCTCCGGGTGCCGCGGCGTCGAGGGCCTCCTGGATCGTGGTGTAGTCGCCTCCGCCCGCAGGGTCGACGAGGATGGTCGCGGCCCCCGAGGGGCCAGCGGGGTTCCGGGAGCAGGCTCCGGCGACTGCGACGAGCGTCAGGAGGATGAGGAGAAGCGGCGCCCTCCGGCGAGCAAGCATGCCGGCCTCCCGCGGCTGGGATCGTGACCGGTGCATCGCCGCGAGCCTACGCCGGTCGGGCCGGTTTGTCAATCGGTCGGCCCTCCCCTCATTGACCGCGCACGCCGTCCCGGCTATACTCTGGACTCGGCCCGCCCCCACCGGCGACCGCCGCACCCGCCTCGGACGTCACAGCCTCGGGCGGTTTCTTGTCTCCTGCGGCGACTTGTCTCGGTCGGACCAGGGATGGCGCTTCCGGGCGGCCAGGGAGAGGGCAATGCGCCAGTCATCTGAGGAGGTGGTCATGGCGAAGAGAACCATCGTGACGATGCCCGGTGACGGGATCGGCAAGGTCGTACTCCCCCAGGCGCTCCGCGTGCTCGACGCGGTCGACTTCGAGGCGAACTACGTCCACGCGGACATCGGCTGGGAGTTCTGGATGAGCGAGGGCAACGCTCTTCCGGAGAGGACGATCGCGCTGCTCGAGGAGCACCGTCTCGGCCTCTTCGGCGCCATCACCTCGAAGCCGAAGGACAAGGCGAACGCGGAACTCGCGATCGAGCTCAAGGACAAGGGGCACGTCTACTACAGTCCCATCGTCGGCATGCGTCAGCACTTCAATCTCGACCTCTGTATTCGTCCGTGCCGGTCCTTCGCCGGGAATCCGTTGAACTTCATCCGGAAGAAGGGCGACGGTTACGAGGAGCCGAAGGTCGATGTCGCGGTCTTCCGCCAGAACACCGAGGGGCTCTACGCCGGCGTCGAGTGGACGAACCCGCCTCCCGAGATCCGCAAGGCGCTCGAGACTCACCCGAAGATGGCGAAGTTCAAGGACGTCGCGAGCGAGGATCTGGCGGTCTCGACGCGGATCTTCACGAGGGCCGCGTGCATGAGGATCGTCGAGGAGGCCTTCAAGTACGCGAAGCGTTTCGGCTACAAGTCTGTGACGATCTGCGAGAAGCCGAACGTCATCCGCGAGACCTCCGGGATGCTCCGCGCCGCCGGTCAGAAGGTCGCCGAGGACTACCCGGATATCGAGCTCTGGAGCACGAACATCGACGCGCAGATGATGTGGCTCACGAAGAACCCCGAGGACTACGGCGTCATCGTCTCCGGCAACATGTTCGGCGACATCGTCTCGGACGGCTTCGCGGGCCTCGTCGGAGGACTCGGATTCGCGAACAGCGCCAACATCGGTAACGACTGCGCGGTCTTCGAGCCGACGCACGGATCGGCGCCGAAGTACGAGAGGCTCGAACCGTCGATCGTGAACCCGATCGCCATGATCCTCTCGGCCTGTATGATGCTCGACCACATCGGCGAAGAGGAGAAGGCCACTCGGATCAGGAGCGCGATCGAGGCCGTGATCGCCGAGGGCAAGGTTCGCACGTACGACATGATGAAGCTGAAGGGCGGCCCGGATGCGCTCAAGCACGGGGCGGCGAACACGACCGAGATGACCGACGCGATCATCGCCAACCTGTAGCCTCGGGAGGGGGCGCCTCTCGGGGCGCCCTCCCGGCCCGCTGCGGAGCGTGTGTCAGAGCGCCGCTGCCGCCTCCGATCGAGGGGTTCACTCATGGGACAGACATTCGCGCAGAAGGTTCTCGCCAAGGCCGCGGGCCTGGACTCCGTCGTTCCGGGCCAGATCGTGACGGTGCGGCCGGATCATCTTCTGACCCACGACAACACTTCGGCCATCATCGGGAAGATCGCGGACGAGCTCGAGAAGTACGGAGTGGTCCGAAGGGACATGCCGGTCATTGTCCTCGATCACGTCATACCGGCGGCGAACGAGAAGACGGCGACGGGGCACAAGAGCGTCCGCGAGTTCGTCGAGAAGCACGGGATCGAGAACTTCTACGACGCCGGAACCGGAATCTGCCACCAGGTCGTCGTCGAGAACGGGCACGCGCGGCCCGGCAGGATCCTCGTGGGGAGCGACTCGCACACCTGCTCGTACGGCGCCGTGAACGCCTTCTCTACGGGAATCGACAGGACCGAGGCAGCGGCGCTCCTCCTCACTGGCGAGACGTGGCTTCGCGTCCCGCCGACCTTCCGCGTCACGCTCTCGGGCGAGCTCAGGTTTCCGGTCTCGGCGAAGGACCTCATTCTCACGATCATCGGCGACATCACCGCGGGAGGGGCGACCTACTGCGCCGTGGAGTTCCACGGCGATCTCGCGTCACTCTCGATCGAGGACCGGTTCACGATCGCGAACATGGGCGTCGAGATGGGAGCCAAGATAGCCGTCTTCCCGTTCGACGCCGTCACCGAGGCCTACCTGGAGTCGATCGACGTGGAGCGCGACACGTACGAGCCGGTCTGGGCGGACGGCGACGCCGGCTACGAACGGGAGCTGTCGTACGACATGTCAACGATCGAGCCTGTCGTGGCGATGCCGCACAAGGTCGACAACGTTCAGCCGATCACCGAGGTCGAGGGGCTGACGATCAACCAGGCACTCGTCGGGACGTGCACGAACGGCAGGCTGGCGGATCTCGAAGTTGCGGCACGCGTGCTCCAGGGCAAGCAGGTGTCGCCCGGCGTGCGGCTGCTCGTACTGCCGGCATCGCGAGCCGTCATGCAGGAGGCGCTGGCGGACGGCACGATCGAGAAGCTCGTACGCGCGGGCGCGATGGTGCTGCCTCCGGGATGCGGACCGTGTCTGGGAGCCCACCAGGGCGTGCTGGCGCCCGGAGAGCGCTGTCTCTCCACGGCGAACCGGAACTTCAAAGGCAGGATGGGGTGCAAGGAGGCCGAGATCTACCTCGCGAGCCCCGCGACGGTCGCCGCGTCCGCCCTCAAGGGAGTGCTCACCGATCCGAGGAAGGTCGCGTAGCCGATCCGGCGGGGAGGCGGTCCAGCGAGCCGGGTTGTCGCGACGAAGGGGGTGTCCCGTGCGTGTCTGGAAGTACGGAGACGATGTCAACACCGACATGCTGTTCCCCGGGAAGTACACGTATACATGCTCGACGGCGGACGAGATCAGGCCGCACCTCCTCGAGGACCTCGATGCGGACTTCGCCGAGGGGGTCGAGGCGGGGGACATCGTGATGGCGGGGAAGAACTTCGGGTGCGGAAGCTCGCGGGAGCAGCCGGTCGTGGGGCTCAAGGCCGTCGGTGTCGCGGCAGTTGTTGCGGAGAGCTTCGCGCGCATCTTCTACCGCGCGGCGATCAACCAGGGCCTGGTGCTCATCGAGTGTCCCGAGGCCGTCGCGGCGTTTCGTCCCGGCGACGAGGTCTCGCTCGACGTGGAGGGCGGGAAGATCGTCGTGGCCGGGAAGACGTTCGAGTTCCCGCCGCTTCCGCCGGAGATCCTGGCCATCCGCGACGCGGGAGGGCTCCTGGCGTACGCCAGGGCGAAGCTCGAAAAGAAGTCCGCGGCGAACTGACAGACAACGGAGCGCGAGGGGGAGGTGCCATGTCTCTCAAGGACGAGGTGCGGAAGGCGATTCCGGAGCTCGAGCTGATCAAGGACGACGAGCTTCGAGAGAAGACCCTCGATGTGTGGGTCGACGGGATGGAGGGGGGCGGTTGGACCGTCGAGGACCTCGCCGACATTCCGTTCACGCTGCTCGTCGACACCAAGGTAAGCCTGCTCGATCACACCCGCGCGGTTACGAGGACGGCCGCCGCCATTGCGGACGTGATGACGGAGTTCTACGGCGACGCGATGCCGATCAACAAGGACTATCTCATCTCCGGCGGCATCCTTCACGATGTCGGGAAGCTGCTCGAGTACCGGCGAGACGGCGGGAAGATCGTCAAGAGCGACTGCGGCAAGGACCTCAGGCATCCGTTCTCCGGAACGGCGCTCGCGTACAGGCGCGGCGTGCCGACGGCCATCTGTCACCTCATCGCGGCCCACGCGAAGGAGGGGGAGGGTGTGCGGCACATGCCCGAGGCCGTCATCATCCACTACGCCGACTTCTCGAACTTCGAGTCGCTGAAGCTGGTGTAGCCGGGTGGCGCCACGCTCCCGGATCAGCGCTGGATGTGGGGCCCGCCGTGCTGCGGCGGGCCCCATCGCATGCCGACCCCGTCGGCAGGGGGCGTTGTTCCCGGCGGTCGTGCGCTTGCCGCCACCCGCGCTGCGTGCTATAATGATAGAGGAAGTGGAATAGTGAGTTGCGCGCCGGGCGCACCGTGGCACGGCGCATCCGCTCCGTCGTTTCGCCGCCCCCCGGCCACGCGGTCCTCCGGACCGGACGGACGAGCGGTCGAAAGGGGGGCAGCATGCCAGGACGCACCTTCCCCGCAGGACTCGCCGTCGTCGCTCTCGTCGTTCTCTGCGCCGCCGGCGCCGCGCTCGGGCGCGTCGCCCCGCCGGAGCCTCGCGAGACGGAGCCGGCCAAGCACTGGGTCTGCTTCACCGACAAGAACCTCACACGCGACGGCGAGCGGTCCGCGATCGACGCGTTCCGCGCCGGGCTTCCCGAGCGGGCGCTCCGGCGCCGCGCGAGGGTCGGCATGGAGGTCAACGTGAACGACCTCCCGGTGGCCGGTTCCTACGTCGATGCGGTCCGCGAGGCGGGCGCGGAGATCGTCGCGAAGAGCCGGTGGATGAACGCCGTCTCCGTCCGAGCCGACCGCGCGGCTCTCCTGTTGATCGAGTCTCTTCCCTTCGTTCGCGAGGTGCGGCAGGTCGCCTCGGGGCGGCGCGAGATCCCGGTGACCCGTCCGGCCCCCTCCAGTGCCGAGATCCCTCAGGACGAGAGGGCCCTCGAGTACGGCATCTCGTACTACCAGCTCAAGCGTATCCAGATCACGGGCCTCCACAATGACGGCTTCGACGGCGAGGGCATCCTCATCGCGATGCTCGACACCGGGTTCGATACGGACCACGAGGCCTATCGGCAGCTCGACATCCATGCGGAGCGGGACTTCATCTACGACGACGCCGAGACCGCGAACGAGATGGAGGATCCCGTCGGACAGGACTCGCACGGGACGATGACGCTCTCGTGCGTCGGGGCAGCGCTCGACGGCACGATCTACGGCGGGTCGTACGAGGCGAGCTTCGTCCTCTGCAAGACCGAGATGATCGGCCAGGAGATCGAGGTCGAGGAGGACTACTGGGTGGAGGCCGTCGAGTGGGCCGACAGCCTCGGGTCGGACATCGTCTCAAGCTCACTCGGGTACATCGACTGGTATGCGTACGAGGATATGGACGGGAACACGGCCGTGACGACCGTCGCGGCCGACATGGCGGCCGCGCGCGGGATCGTTGTCGTGAACTCGATGGGGAACGAGGGATCGAACCCCTGGAAGTATATGATCGCTCCCGCCGACGGGGACAGCGTGATCTCCGTCGGGGCCCTCGACACCGGAGGAGCTCGGGCGTCGTTCAGTTCGGTAGGGCCGACGGCCGACGGCAGGATCAAACCCGACGTGATGGTACAGGGGATCGACGTCTACGTCGCGACCACTCAGGACACGTCGAGCTACGCATACGCGAACGGCACGTCGTTCTCCTGCCCGCTCACCGCGGGCGCGATCGGGCTCCTGCTGCAGGGCCATCCGCAGTGGACACCGGTCGATGTGGCCGACGCGCTTCGCTCGACCGCGACGCGGAGCGACTCACCCGACACGCTCATGGGGTGGGGCAAGGTCCAGGCCCGCGACGCGATGTACAGCGAGCCGACCGGCGTCGACGATGGCGCCCCGGACGAGCCTCGTCCGGCGCGGCTCGCGTGGGCGCGCCCGAACCCCGCGAGGGGCGAGACCTCGCTCGAGTACGTCGTCGCATCGCCGGCTCGTGTTCGCGTGTCGGTCTACGATGTAGCCGGGAGGCTCGTCAGGGAACTCCGCGACGCTCCCCGGGCGGCAGGCTCCTACGCCGAGTACTGGGACGGCCGCGACGCTTCGGGAGCGCCCGTTGCGAGCGGCGTCTATCTCGCACGCGTGAGCGTCGGCGCAGAGCGCGCCGGCGTGAAGGTCGTGCTTCTCAGGTGATCCCGGGCGGCTCGGGCCGCCCGGTGGCGGCGCCCGTACGAGGCGCTCGCTCCAGCAGAAGGGAGCCGCGGGTTGCAGCGCGTGACCCGCGGCTTCTTCGTGTGCGGTTCGTCGGTTCCGCCCTCGGCCGCAGCGAGGGCGCCGGGCGAGTTCTCGGGTTGTGCCGCGTGCGGGAGTGCGATAGCTTGGCAGACGCGTGCGCGCACGAAGCCCTTCGGTCCGGAGTCTGCGGGGGTGGTACCGTGAAGGTCTCCGTCGTGATACCGTGCTACAACGGCGAGCGCTGTGTCGCTGAGGCCGCGCGGAGCGTGCTCGACCAGAGCTTCGGCGATCTCGAGCTCGTCATCGTCGACGACGGCTCGACCGACGGCTCGGTGAAGGCCTGCGAAAAGCTCCGATCGGACGATCCCCGCGTGAGACTGGTCGTCCACGACGGAAACCGGGGGATCGCGGCGGCGCGGAACAGCGGGCTCGCATCGTCGAGCGGCGCGTACGTCGGGTTCCTCGACCAGGACGACGTCTGGCTCCCCGGCAAGCTCGAGGCGCAGGTTGCGGCGCTCGACGCGCTCCCCGAGGGCGTGGCGATGGTGTTCTCGGACGTCGAGATGGTGGGCGAGCAGGGCGAGTTCTTCGGCCTCGCGCAGCGCGGGCACCTTCCGCGCCACCTGAACGATCTCCCGAGGCAGGCGGTCTTCAGAGCCTTCTTCCTTCACAACTTCATCCCGCTCATCTCGGTTCTCGTCCGCCGCTCGGCCCTTGAGGAGGTCGGGGGCTTCGACGAGAGTATCGGGGGAGGGACCGACGACTACGAGCTTTGCTTGCGGCTTCTCTCGCGCTACCGCGCCCGCTTCATGGAGCCGCCGCTCGCGGTGCACGTGGTTCATGCCGGGAACTACTCCCGCGACATCGAGCGGCTGCTGCGCGAGGCGCCGGACGTCGCGGCGCGCGCGATCGCAGCCCACCCCGAGCTCGAGAGGCTCCGAGCGCGCAGGTACGCGATACTCCATGCGCGGCTCGCGAGATATCACCGGGACGCCGGCGACTTCGCACGTGCGCGCACTAAGTTCGCGGCGGCCGTCCGCGCTGATCCCCGGTGGCCGGTGCCGTATCTTCTCTGTCTCCTGACGCTCGGGGGCCCGGTCTCCGCCGGAGTCCTGGGTCTTCGACGTCGCGTGAGGTGGCGGCTGACACGCCGGGATCGACGTGCGAAGAACGAACGGAAGGAGCCCGAGGGTGCCCGAACCGAATGAGGGTGACGCGCGGCTCGCCCCGTGGGCGACGAAGGTGGTGAAGGAGTCGGGGATCAGCGTCGCCGGATCCGTCTTCGGCAACGCGCTCAACTACGTTCTCCTTCTGATCCTGACGCGCTTCCTCGCGCCGGAGGAGTTCGGGCTCTTCGCCCTCGCGCAGTCGGCCGTCGCCGTCGCGATCATCTTCGTTCTCCTGGGAACGCCGCGCGCGCTGAACCGGTTCGTGCCGTACTACCTGGCGCAGGGCTCGCCCGGGAAGGCCAAGGCCGCGATCGTCGGCGTTGTCGGTCTCACGTCGACTCTCGCGCTCGTCATGGCCGTGCTCGTTGCCTTCCTTGCGAGCCGGCTTGCCGAGACCGTCTTTCGAAGCCCTGAGCTCGCGCCGGTCCTCAGGCGGATGGCGTTCTCGATCCCGCTTCTGGGACTCGCGGAGGTCGTGACGTACGCGTTCGCGGGCCTCAAGGAGCTCCGTTACAGGGTCTACACGCACCAGATCGCCATGCCCGCCCTGAAGACGTCGCTCGCGCTCGTCGCGTTTTCGCTCGGGGGCGGGCTCATCGGCTGGGTCCACGCGTATCTTGCTGCTCTGGTGCTCGTCGCGGCCCTCGCGGGAGGGCTCCTCGTGAAGCGTCTCTGGACGCGGTTCCGTGGCGTCCGGACCGGCCGCCCGCCCGTTCGGGAGATCATGTCGTACAGCTGGCCGCTCACCATCCAGAACCTCGTGCTTGTTACGGCGTCGCAGGCGAGCATTCTCCTTCTGGGGCGCTACCGCCCGGCCTCCGAGGCGGGCGTCTACCGGGTGTACGTCTACGTTCTTCTGGTCATCGTGTTTCTCGTGGATTCGTTCGGGCAGATCTACAAGCCCATGGCCTCGGAGTACATCGCGAAGCGCGACGACGTGAACACGCGCTCTCTCTACGAGCGTGTGGGCAAGTGGCGGCTCCTCGGCGGGTCGATCATAGCGATCGGCGTCATGATCCTCGGCGGCGACTTCATCCGGGCGTTCCTGCCTTCGAGCTACCACACGGCAGTGGGTGCCCTCGTCATCCTCGCCGGCGTGCGTCTCGTCGTGCTCTCCCTCGGGCCTCAGGGCGCTGCGCTCGAGGCCTTCGGTCACACGAGGCTGTGCCTTCTGAACGCCGTGGCGATGCTCGCCGGGACGGCCGGTCTCGGCTTCCTGCTCATTCCCCGCTACGGTGTGTACGGTGCGGCCGTCGCGGCCGGCTCCGGTTCTCTGATCGCCGGCATCGTTGGGTTGCTGGAGGTGCTGAAGCTCCACGGGCTGCACCCGTTCCGGGCCGGATACTGGCGTGTCGCGGCGTCGGCCGCGGTGGCGGGCGGCGTGACGCTCGCGCTGCGGTCGATCGTCCTAGGCGACAGACCCTGGGGCCTCGCCGTCGCAGCCGCCGTCCTTGTTGCTACCTACCTCGTAGCGCTGCGCTTCCTCCGGGCGCTCGATGAGCAGGACCGGTACGTCATCCGGCGCGTGCGAGCGCGTCTTCGGCCCGGCGCGGGCCGAACGGACCCTCAGTCGCCTTAGTCGGGCGGAGAGCTGGCCGCCGGCTCGCTGGCGAACCGCGCGCTTGAATCGGACCCTCGGGTGCGATAGCCTAGCGTCTCGAAGCACATCGAGTCGGCGATCGCTCTCGGAGGACAGCTCCATGCGCTCCCATCGCACAGCCGCGCGGGTCCTCGTCATTCTGGCCTGTGCTCTTCTACTGACGTCCGTGTCCCGCGACGCCCGCGCCCAGACGCTCACCGACGAGCAGCTGGCGCTTCTGAGGTCCCTTGCGCCCGAGGAGCGGGCGGAGATCCTCCGCGCGTACGGGCTGGCGCCTTCGGCGGAAGCCCGGCCGCGCGACGTCTCGTCGCCTACCGTCGTCGAGCCGCGAGAGCAGACCGAGAGCCGCCTGGAGCGATCGATGTCCGCGGAGGCCGCCGTGCTCGACACGGCCGCGGCGTGGCAGACGTTGCCTTTCCGAAGGATGACGGAGGCGGTCGTCGATCACCGTCCGCCGTCCGAGACGGCGGTACCGCTGCGCGTTGAGACGCCCCTCGAGCAGTTCGGCTACGATCTCTTCGCCGGCGCGCCCACGACGTTCGCTCCCGCGACCGACGTGCCGGTGACCTCGGACTACGTCATCGGTCCGGGAGACGAGATCCGCGTCCAGCTCTACGGGAAGACGAGCCTCTCGGTCGACGTGATCGTCGATCGCGAGGGGACCGTCCCGTTTCCGGAGCTAGGCCCGATCGCGGTCGTGGGCCTCACCTTCCGCGAGATGAAGGATCTTATCGCGAGGGAGGTCGGGAACAGGATGATCGGCGTTGAGGCGAGCGTTTCGATGGGCCGGCTGCGCTCGATTCGAGTCTTCGTTCTGGGTGAGGTGTACCGTCCTGGGAGCTACGCGGTGAGCGGGCTCTCGACGCTCACGAATGCGCTCATGGCGAGCGGCGGCGTCGAGAAGATCGGGAGCCTCAGGAGGGTCCAGCTCAAGCGCGGCGGCGAGGTCGTCCGGGAGATGGACCTCTACGACCTGCTGCTCGAGGGCGACACGTCGGCCGACGAACGTCTCATGCCGGGCGATGTAATCTTCGTTCCTCCGGTCGGGCCGCTCGCCGGTGTGGCGGGTGAGGTTCTGCGACCGGCGATCTACGAGATCAGGGGAACGATGAGCGCTCGCGACCTCGTCGAGCTGGCCGGCGGCCTCACGGTGACGGCTTACGAGGACCTCATCCAGCTTGAGCGCATCGAGGACGGGGCTCGCGTCACCTACGACATGAGCGTGGCGGGAGCCGCCGAGTGGCCGGTTCAGGACGGTGATCTCGTCAAGGTCTACCCGATCCTCGAGCGCGACGAGCGCGTTGTCTTCCTCGAGGGCAACGTGCTGAGACCGGGGAAGCGCCAGTTCTTCGACGACATGCGCCTCACGGACCTCGTCGGCGGGCCCGACGACCTTCTTCCCGAAACGCACTTCGACTACGGGCTCATCGAGCGCGAGAACGAGCTCAGTCGGGAGCCGGAGTACATCGCCTTCGATCTCGGCGTCGCGCTTCTCGAAGAGGATCCCGCGGCCGACATCGCCCTCGCGCCCAGGGACCGCGTCTACGTCTTCCACCGCGGCAACTTCGTCGACATTCCCCGCGTCGAGGTGCGGGGCGAGGTTCGCTCGCCCGGTGTCTACGAGTTCCGAAAAGACATGACCGTCGTGGATCTGGTCCTCGCCGCCGAAGGCCTCAAGAGGGACGCCTGGCTCGACGAGGCGGAACTTCTGAGGACCGATCCGGTGACCCACGGCGTGACGTCGCGCTCGCTGAACCTCGGTCGCGCCCTCGACGGACTCGGCTCCGACAACGCGATTCTTCGGGACCTCGATGTGCTCTTTGTTCACTCCGTCTGGGAGTACCGCGAGAGGGAGGTCGTCGAGATCCTCGGCGAGGTGAACGAGCCGGGACGCTATCCTCTGACCGAAGGCATGCGCGTGAGTGATCTCATCTTCACCGGAGGGAACCTCACGGAGAGCGCCTACCGGCGCGAGGCCGAACTGACGCGCTACTCCGTGGTCGACGGCGAGCGCCGCGAACTGCACCACTTCGTCGTGGATCTTGAGGGGATCCTCGCCGGGTCGCCCGAGGTGGACCTCGAGCTTGCGCCCTACGACCGTCTGCTGGTGCGGCGCATCGCAAACTGGCGAAGCGACGAGGTCGTGCACGTCTCCGGCGAAGTCGCCTTTCCCGGCAGCTATCCGATTGAGGCGGGGGAGCGACTGGGCGACCTCGCGAAGCGGTTCGGCGGTTTTCTCGACGAGGCGTACCTTCCCGCCGCGATCCTGACACGCGAGCGAATTCGGGAGATTCAAGCGGAGCAGCTCGAGCGCATGGCGGACCAGCTTGAGGCGGACCTCGCGAGGATGTCGGTCCTCGAGGATCAGGGCGCGAGCGCGACGGACCGAGCCGCCAGGGCCGCTTCGCTCGACGCGGCGAGGGCGCTCGTCGCGCGGCTGAGGCAGACCGAGGCGACGGGCCGCATGGTCATTCGGCTCGAGGACGCCGAGAAGCTCAAAGGGAGCGGGTTCGATGTGGTCCTCGACGACGGCGACAGCCTCGTGATCCCGAAGCGGCCGGACTTCGTCGCCGTCATGGGGCAGGTCAACAACCCGACGGCGTTTCAGTACGATAATGGGAAGCGCGCCGGGCACTACGTGCGGCTCGCGGGGGGCAGGACGCGCTTCGGCGAGCTGTCGCGGATGTATGTCGTCAAGGCCGACGGCTCGGTCGAGCACGGCCGGCGCGCGCGGATCGGCCCCGGCGACGTCGTCATCGTGCCCGAGAGCCTCGAGCGCTTCTCCGGCATGCAGTTCCTCCTCGATCTGAGCCAGGTGCTGTATCAGCTCGGAATCGCGGCTGCCAGCGCGCAGACGGTGGGGCTTTTCTAGTCGGTCCGGAGATGTCCCATGTTGACGATTCTCCAAGAGATCTTGAGGTTGCGCGTACGGCTCATCACGATCTGGCTTGTCGTGATGGTCATCGTCGTGCTGCGGCTGGTGACGATGCCGGACATCTATACAAGCAGCTGTCTCCTGACAGTGCTCCCCCTCGAGCAGGTCGATCAAGAGTCCAGGCCGATGCTGAGTCTCGGTTCAGCGCGGAGTCTGCTCTCGCAAGGCGGTGACAGGGATGACTACACGATACTCGCGTTCATGAAGTCCAGGCAGCTCGCCGACGCCGTGGTCGAGGAGCTCGATCTTGGATCTGACCTGTTCCCGGAGCGTTGGAACGCATCGAGTGAGGAGTGGATCCAGCAGAGGGGCGGCAAGCCGTCACCGACGGAGAGTCAGCGGGCCCTTCGGCAGTACGTCGATGTCTCGTACGACCAGTTCACAGGACTCCTGCTTCTTGAGGTCCATTGGCCCTCACCGGAGAAGGCTAGGGTCATCGCGGATGGGTTCATGTCGAACGCGGACGGCATGCTTCGTCGGGCCGCGATAGCCGAGGGAGAGAGGCGCATCTCGGAGCTTCAGCAGGAGTTGGAGGGCTCAGCCATTGCCGAGGTCGGCGCTTACTTGGCAGAGGAGATAACTCGGGCGATCTCGGCACTCACATCGATCAGGGCCCGCGCCAGCTACGCCTTCAGGATCATTGACCCGCCCTCGATCCCGGACAGGAAGTCGTGGCCGCCGAGGCTACTGATCTTCCTTCTCGTCGGCGCGACGACAGCCGCCGTGGAGATCGGCGCCGTTGCTGGCCTGGCGCTGCGTCGGAATCCGTAGTCAAGATCGGCCCTTTCCGAGTTCTCTCCCGAGAGTCCACATCGGGCGCGCGCGACTGCCAAGGATCGGCCGCGCCACAGGGGAATCTTGCTGAGTGTCGGGGTGAGACGCCTGCTTTCCGGACGGATTCTCGCTGCAGTCCCCATAGGCTGCGATCGTGACGAGATGTCGCCCGTGCTTCGCTTCGCTGTCAAGGCGAGCGTGACGGGCATCGTCGCGTCAGTGTCTCTCTTCGGGTTCATGGCCGAAACGCAGCCGCAGCTCTACGTTCTGATTGGCACATCGGTCCTCGTGTATCTCCTGGCTCGGGGTGAGCGTGTCGCGGCGGCCGTCGCGTCGTACATGACCGCCGCATCGATGTTCCTGCGGTGGGCATTCCTGATCTGGGCGGTCGCCTCGCTCTTCTGGTCGGCGCGGCCGGCCATCGCGGTGACAAGAGTCGTGACACTCATTGAGATTCAGCTCGTCGGGCTGGTGCTCTTCGACGCCGCCAGGAACTTGGGACAGTTCAAATGGATTCTGCAGACAGCAATGGCGAGTGTCGCCTTGGGTGCGCTCCACGCGGGCCTGCTCGGGTTGGAGCCCGCGTACGATCGCGCGCGTGGCATGTACCGGAACCCGAACCTTCTCGCGACCACGGTCGTTATGGGGCTCGCCTGCTTCTCGGCCGGTCTGAGCTTCGGGAGGAAGATCATCGGTCGAGTCGCGACAGGCATTGCTGCGATCGTACTCTTCATAGGCGTCGCGGCCGCCGCGTCGCGCCAAGGTCTGATCGGTGCGGTAGTGGCGTGGACCTCAGGAATGGCGATGCGCGGATCGCGGCGGAGAGCGCTCACTCAGATGGCCGTGGTCGCAGTGGCCGCAGTGCTTCTCATCACACTGGCTCCACTTCAGAGCTACTGGCAGAGTACGGTGTACCGTGCGGCAGTTACGATCGAAGCCGTGCGGTCGAACCCGGCGGTCAGCAGTAGTCTGGTCAGGCGCGCGCGCTTCGCAAACGAAGGCACCTCTCTTCTTGCGCAGGCGCCGGTGCGGGGCCACGGGCTCAGTTCCTTCGGCTGGCTGTCGGGGGAGCACACCTACGCCCACAGCAATTACATCGAGATCGGTGTCGCGCTCGGGCTGGTTGGGCTCTTCCTCTTTTACGGGTTCCAGATACGGCTCCTCGGCGCCGCGCTGCAGCGAGACCGCAGGGCGTCGGTGGAAGGTCGGGCCATTGCGATCCTCATACTCGCTGCACTGGCTCTCGACCTCGCGGCCGTATCCTACGCCGCGAAACTCCAGAACCTGCTGCTCATCGCGGGTGCCGGATGGCTGGACCGTTGGAAGGTGGTGCGGCAAGTTCCTCCCGAAGACACAGGTGTTCCGGTGGAACTCCGCATGCGGAAGGGTGGGTGAGCTTGCGGCCGCTGAAGGTGCTCTATCTCATCGACTCACTCGGGCCCGGAGGCGCGCAGCGTCAGCTCGTCACGCTGTTGAGCCATCTGGACCCGAGCGTCGTTTCCCCGGAACTCGTTTACTACCACTCCCTTGAGCACTTCCGAGAGGCTCTCGAGACCACAGGAGTGACTGCCCATGTCCTGAGAGGTCGCGGAGGGAAGGACCCGAGGACTATCTTCCGACTCATCCGATTGCTCAACCGCTCAAACTTCGACATCATCCACAGCTACCTTCCCACTCCCGGCGTGCTGGCGCGCGCAGCAGGTCTAATTGGGCCGCGCGTGGGAATCGTGATCTCCTTCCGTGGTCCGAACTTCGCCGGTACGCCCTGGAGACTCGCCTTAGAGCGGCTGCTTGCCCAGAGGGCGGACGCGGCGATCGCGAACTCGAGGTGCGTTCGAGATGAAGTGAGGCGATTGATACCGGCGCTCTCGGGAAAGGTCCGGGTCATCCGGAATGGCATCTCGGTCCCGTCGGACTGCCGGTCTCTAAAGGAGCGGGCGCAGAGCTTCCGCTCGCGGTATCTTCAGAACGGCGGCTGCATGCTTCTCGGCGTCGTTGGTCGAATGGAGCGTGACAAGAACCCGCTGCTTCTCGTGAGAGCGCTACACTTGCTGGACCCGCAGGCTCTCAGCCGACTGCAGGTCATCTGGGTCGGGCCTGAGAATGACCGAGAGCTCGCTGCCGAGTTCAGAAGATCCTGCCGCGAAGCCGGTGTTGAGAGTCGCGTCCATGTCATACCGGTGACGACAGACATGGAGTGCATCTACCTCGCCATCGATGCGCTCCTGCTGACATCGAGCAGGGAGAGTCTCCCGAACGTTGTGCTTGAGGCCCTCGCACACGCGAGACCAGTTGTGGCGACTGACGTGGGAGATGTTCGAGCCCTCTTGTCAAGTGGTGGCGTACGCATCGTCCCTCCGGATGACTCAGGCGCTCTTGCGGCCTCCATCGATGAGCTTCTCGACACTTCCGAAGCCGAACGCGAGACCATTGGTGCCCGCGCCGCCGACTATGTGCTGCATGAGTACGCGGTTGATCGGATGGTCGAAGCGACGATCGATGTATACCGCGAGGTAGCCCAGATGGCCCCGGCCCGTGAGGTATCTGGCACTGAGTGAGGGTAATGGTCCGTCTCCTGATCATAGGCTCCCTCCCCCCGCCGGTCGGGGGAACGACCGTCCTTCTTCGTTCGCTCGTGGAGGATCTGCAAGGAAGGAGAGACGTCTCGGTCCGCGTGGTGAACACGTCGGGCGTCAGGGGATTCGGCCTGCGAGGCGTCGTCCGCCTGGTCGGAGTGTTCTCGCGCATTCTGTGGGGCGCCATGAGAGCCGACGTGGTGACCTCGCACGTACACCTCTCGTCGATGCACCTCACGGTTCCGCTCGCCCTCTTCGCGGCGCACGTCTTCCGGAAGCCCTTTCTCCTGAGGCTCTTCGGGGGCAAGGACCCCGCGGCGCTCTCTCCGAGCCGGGCAGAGAGGGCGTGCCGGCTCTCGGCGAGAGCGGATGCCTACCTCGTCGAGACTCGGGCGCTCGTCCGCTCGGCCGAGAGGGACGGTATCGCCCGGGTGAAGTGGTATTCCAACAGCCGCCCGATGCCGCCGCTCCGGCAGCACTCCGACCGTGGCGAGCGGGATTGCGAGCGCTTCGTCTACGTCGGCCACGTGCGGCGCGACAAGGGCATCGGTGAGCTCATCGAGGCGGCGGGCCGCCTGCGCGGGAACGCCGAGGTCGACGTGTACGGGACGCTCGGGTATGATGTCACGCGGGAGGCGTTCCCCAGAGGTTCGCGCGTAATCTACCGGGGGCCGGTCGATCCGGGCGATGTCGTGGACCTGCTCGGCCAGTACGACGCTCTGGTGCTCCCGACCTATCACGAGGGCGAAGGGTATCCCGGCGTCGTTCTTGAAGCCTACGCGGCGGGCCTGCCCGTCATAGCGACGGACTGGGGCGGTATCCCCGAGATTGTCGACGAGAGCACCGGGATCCTCGTGGAGCCGAGGGACCCCGCGGCCCTCGCGCGGGCGATGACGGAGCTCTCCGAGGACCCGGAGCGATACGCGCGGCTCCGCGAGGGAGTCCGCAAGAAGCGCATGGAGTTCTCCTCCGAGCGCTGGACCGAGACGTTCGTCGAGTACTGCCGCGAACTCGCGCGGGGCCGGGGGTAGCGATCTCCGGCAGTGCGCCGAAGAGGAGCGACCGATGCCAGAGACCGTCCGCCTGACCTTTCTCGGTGATATCCACTTCGGAGAGGACCCCGCGTTCTCGATCGACGCGAGGCTCCGCGAGGTTCTGGGCGCCGCCGACCTCGTCGTCGCCAACCTCGAGAGCCCGCTCACTGATCGGGCCACGTGCGTGCCTCACAAGGCGGCGCTGAGGTCCTCGGCAGGCGCATCACGTCTCCTCGTTGAGTGGGGTATCCCGGCCGCCTCGATCGCAAACAACCACATCTTCGACTGCGGGCTGGAGGGGTACGAGGACACGGTCCGGGAACTCGACGAGCGGGGCATCGCGCACACCGGCGCAGGCGCGAACCTGCTGGAAGCGGAGCGCCCCCTGATCGTGGAGCGCGGCGGAATGCGGATCGCCCTCCTCGCCTGCGCGGAGGAGCAGACGCAGGCAACGATGGCGGCGGCCGACTCGTACGGGTGCGCGCCGTGCGTCGTCCCGCGTCTCTGCGATCGCATCCGGGAGGCGCGCGCCTCGGCGGATGTTGTCATCGTGCTCCCTCACTGGGGCTACTGCGGGTACGGCATCCCGATCCCGAGACAGCTCGGCGAGGCGAAGACGCTGCTGGACGCCGGCGCAACGGCGGTGATCGGCCACCACAGCCACGCCTTCCAGGGAATCTACGAAGGCGACGGGGTTCTCGTCGCGTACAGCCTGGGGAACTTCGCGTTCGGCGGCTTCATGCACAACGGCCGGTTCGTGCCGCCGTCGCGCGAAGGGCTCCACGGACTCATCCTGAATCTCGAGGTGAGCGCCGACGGCGTGCGATCGTGGACCGCGCTCCACACGGTTCAGCGGCAGGGGATGATCTGCATCGACGAGTCGCCGAAGCGCCACCACATCCTTGTGAGAAAGAGCCACGAACTCGACGAGGAGGTTCTCGAGAAGCTCTGGAAGCGCGCGGCGTTCTGCCGGCTGCTCCGCCGCGCCGTCTTCTGGCTGAACCCCATGCGCTGGCGGAAGATCGGTCGGCAGCAGCTTCGGGGCGCGGCCTTCATGATCAGGAAGGCCGCCGGAAACGGGGAGTGAGTCCGAAGCGATGGAGTTCAACGTCAAGCGAGCGATCTACTCCGCGGTGCCTCTTCCGCTGAAGAGGCTCGTGCGCCTCGTTCCCTTCTCGTGGTGGGCCGGACCAGCCTACCGGCGAACGATGGCCCGCCTCGGAGCGTTCGACCGCGCGAGCCGCGCGGAGATCGAGGCGTATCAGGAGCGCGAGCTCGGCGCCATGCTCGATTTCGCGACCGATCAGGTCCCGGCCTACCGTCCGCTCCGCGCGGCCGTCGAGCGGCATCGGCCGTTCGACGCGCTCAGGGAGTTCCCGTTTCTGGACAAGGAGACCGTGCTCGCCGGGATCGAGCGCTACCTGCCGCGAGACTTCGCGATGATCCCGCACTACGAGATCTCGACGGGCGGCACGAGCGGACGCCAGATGACGTTCTTCGTCGACGACGTCTCCCAGTCGGTCGAGACGGCGTTCGTGCATCGACTCTGGACCCGCGTCGGTCACCGTCCGGGGAGCAGGAAGGCGACCTTCCGCGGCGTGCCGTTTCCGAACCTTCCTCCGGACGTCTACTGGCAGGAGAACCCGATCTTCAACGAGCTTCAGTACTCGCCGTATCACATGACCGAGGACACGCTTCCGTTCTACGTGGAGCGGATGATCCTCGACGCGTCGCCGTACCTCTATGGCTACCCGTCGGCGATCGACTACGTCGCCGGGTATATCTTGAGACACCGGCTCGAGGAGAGCCTCCCCGAGATCCACGCGGCGTTCCTCATCTCGGAGGCGTGCTCCGAGGAGCAGAGGGCGCGGATCGAGGCGGCCTTCCGGACGCGGGTCTTCTCGTTCTACGGTCACAGCGAGCGCCTCATTCTGGCGGGCGAGTGCGAGCGGACGACCGTCTACCATCACTTCCCCGACTACGGCGTCCTCGAGATCGTCGCGGAAGACGGGTCGCCGTGCGATGAACCCGGCGATCGCGGCGAGCTTGTCGGGACGGGGCTTCTGAACCGCTCGATGCCGCTCATCCGCTACCGGACCGGCGACTGGGCGACGCGGCGCGAGCACGCGTGCGAGTGCGGCCGCTGCTGGGATCGGTTCTCCGATGTCCTCGGTCGGTGGAGGCAGGAGTTCGTGATCGGCGCCGGCGGCGAGGAGATCTCGGTCGCCGCGATGAACGTCCATGGTTCCGTCTTCGAGAACGTCGCGCGCTACCAGTACCACCAGAGCGAGCCAGGCGCGCTCGTCGTGAGGGTCGTCCCAACGCCTGCGTTCACGGACGGCGATCGAGCCCGGATCGAGAGCGCCTACGCGGAGAAGGCCGGTCGCGCGCTCCTCATCGAGGTGGCGGTCGTCGACGAGATCCCGCTCACCGCGCGGGGGAAGCTCAAGCTCCTCGACTCCATCCTCGAGGCGCCGTCGGAGGGTCCGGAACGACCGCTCTCAGGGGACTCCCGCGATGGGTGAGGCCCCCGCTCCCGGCCGTCTCTTCCGGACCGTCCGGCATCTCCGGCCGCGCCAGATCGTCTCGCGGCTCCGCCGGGCGATCGTTCCCGTCGGGTTTGACGCCTCACCGGCCCCGCCGCGCAGGGCGGCCGACGCGACGCACGCGCGACCGATCGCGCGGCGGGACGGATGGATCGAGCCGCGGCGCGTCCGGCTGCTGAACCGCGAACAGGAGTACGGCGAGTCGATCGACTGGTCGCCCCCCGACGAGCCCGACCTGTGGACGTGCACGCTCCACTCCTTCACCGATCTGCCGGGCACCGTCGAGAGCGGCGACCGGCCGTGGATGCCGGGCATCGTCGCGGACTGGATTGTCGCGAATCCGCCCGGCGCGTCGTGGGCCTGGAACACCTACGCGACCTCGCGCAGGGTCGTGAACTGGATCCTCTGGATCCTCGCGGATCCCGACGTTCCCGAGGGCTTCGAGCGCAGCCTCGCCACCCAGATCCGCCACGTCGCGCGGACCCTCGAAGTTCATCTCATGGCGAACCACCTCCTCGCGAACGCGTGCGCGCTCGTAGCCGGCGGGCTCTTCTTCGACGGTCCCGAGGCCGAGCGATGGCTCGAGGCCGGGTTCGGGATCCTCGATCGCGAGATCCCCGAGCAGGTCCTCGCAGACGGCGGCCACTTCGAGCGATCACCGATGTACCAGGGCGTGATCGCGGAGGATCTCCTCGATCTTCTGAACCTGGGTCGGGTCTTCCCGGCCGCACTCGGCGGGGCCGGCGCCGAGACGTTCGCGTCCATCGCGGACGCCGCGGAGAGGATGCTCGGGTGGCTCGCGACAATGATCCACACGGACGGCGAGATCGCGTTCTTCAACGACGCGACCCTCGGCGTGGCGCCGACCTACGGCGAACTCTGCCAGTACTCCGAGGCTCTGGGCGTTCCGGTCGACGTTCCGTCGCTCGGGCGTGTGACGAACCTCGCCGAGAGCGGGTACGTCCGGCTCGCGAGCGCCGACGCGCGGACGCTGGCGTTCTTCGACGCCGGAGCGATCGGCCCCGACTACCAGCCCGGGCACTCCCACTGCGACACGCTCTCGCTCGAGGTTTCGCGGAACGGCCGGAGGATCCTCGTGAACTCCGGAACGTCGACCTACGAGCGCGGGGAGGAGCGACTTCGGGAGCGCCGGACGGCCGCGCACACGACGGTCCGGATCGACGGCGCCGAGCAGAGCGAGGTCTGGGCCAGCCACCGCTGCGGCCGCCGCGCTCGCCCGATCGACGTCGCGGTCGGGGAGAACTGGGCGCAGGCCGCGCACGACGGGTACCGCCAACTCGCCGGCGGTCCGATGCACCGGCGGCGGGTCGCGGTTCTCGATGACCGCGTAGTGATCCGGGATGCGGTCGAGGGCGCTGGGGAGCACCTCGTCGAGTGGTTCTTCCATCTCCACCCCGGAATCGACGTGGCAATAGACGGGGGCCAGGCGACGCTCTCGGCGGGCGGCTCTCCGATCGGGCTGCTCCGTTTCCCCGAGGGACTCGAGCTTCGGGCGGTGGCCGGCGAGTGGCACCCGGGCTTCTACCTCTCGCGCCGGAATGTCGCGATCGTGGCGTCGACCCGCGCCCGGCTTCCGGCCGACGTTGAGGTCGTCCTCGCCTTCGAGACGGACGAGCCTTCGGGAGCCTGACCGTGAGGATCCTCTTTCTCGCCGACAACTTCCCGCCCGAGACGAACGCGCCCGCGGCGCGGACGTTCGATCATACCCGCGTCTGGGCGCGCGTGGGACACGCCGTCACGGTCGTCACGTGCGCGCCGAACTTCCCGACCGGCCGGGTGCACGACGGCTACCGGAACGCGCTCCGGAGCGTCGAGACGATCGACGGCGTCCGTGTCGTCCGCGTCTGGAGCTACGTCGCGCCGAACCGGGGCACCGTGCGGCGGTCACTCGACTACCTGAGCTTCTCGCCGGGCGCGGTCGCCGCGGCCGTCGTCGAACGGAGGCCGGACGTCGTCGTAGGGACGTCGCCGCAGTTCTTCACGGCCGTCGCGGCGAACGCGGCGGGGGCGCTCCTCAGGCGCCCGTGGGTCTTCGAGCTCCGTGATCTCTGGCCCGCGTCGATACGAGCGGTCGGCGCGGCGGGCGACGGTCCCGCGATGCGGGCGCTCGAGGCGCTCGAGCGCCACCTCTACCGCCGGGCGGCGAGGATCGTCTGTGTCACGGAGCCGTTCCGGCGCGTCCTCGCTGAGCGGGGCGTCGACGAGGGGAAGATCGACGTGGTCCCGAACGGCGTCGATCTCGAGATGTTCGCCGGGGACTCGGGCGATCGCTCCGTGGTCCGGCGCGGGCTCGGCATCGGCGATGACGAGTTCCTCGCGGCCTACGTAGGGACGATCGGGATGGCGCATCGGCTCGAGACCGTTCTTGAGGCGGCGCGGCTCGCGGCGGGAAGTCCGGTCCGGTTCCTCATCGTGGGGGAGGGCGCCGAGCGCGAGCGCATCGCCAGTGCGGCCGCGGGGCTCTCGAACGTGATCCTTCTCCGGGGGCAGCCGAGAGAGCGTGTCCCCGCGCTTCTCGCCGCGAGCGACGCGAGCCTCGTCCTTCTCCGGCGCTCACCGCTCTTCAAGACAGTTGTGCCCTCGAAGATCTTCGAGGCGATGGCGATGCGCCGACCGGTCGTCCTCGGGGTCGAGGGCGAGAGCGCCCGCATCATCCAGAGGACGGAGTCGGGCGTCGCCTTCGAGCCGGAGAGCGCGCCCGCGCTCCTCGAGGCGATCGAGCGTCTGAGGAGCGACCGCTCGCTCGCGGCGCGGCTCGGCGAGAACGGGCGGCGAGCGGCGGAGCGCGAGTTCGACCGCGTCGCCTCGGCGCACCGGATGCTCGAGAGTCTCGCCGCCGCGGCCGAATGAGCTTGCGCTCAACATGACAAGCTGGTATCACAATGCACGGTGTGAAGCGCGTCGACCGGTGTCCGGGGGTTCGGGGATGACAGTCCTGCTCGTGGCCGGAGCGCGGCCGAACTTCATCAAGATCGCCGCCCTCCTGCACGCGTTCGCGGAACGCGGGCTCGAGCGCCGCATCTGCCACACCGGCCAGCACTACGACGACGCCATGTCGGCGGCCTTCTTCCGCGACCTCGAGATCCCCGATCCGGACTTCGAACTCGGTGTCGGGTCGGCCTCACACGCCGTCCAGACGGCGAGGATCATGGAGCGGTTCGACGGCGTGCTCGACGAGCAGCAGTTCGATCTCGTGGTCGTCGTCGGAGACGTGAATTCGACCGTCGCGTGCGCGCTCGTTGCCGTGAAGCGCGGGATCCCAGTCGCGCACGTCGAGGCCGGCCTGCGGAGCTTCGACCGGGAGATGCCGGAAGAGGTGAACCGGGTCCTGACCGACGCGATCTCGGATCTCCTCTTCACACCGTCACGCGGCGCCGGCGAGAACCTGCTCCGCGAGGGCCGGCCTGACGACTCGATCCACTTCGTAGGCAACGTGATGGTCGACACGCTCGATCGGTTCACGGGGTACGCCGTGTCGCGATCGACGGTCTTCTCCGACCTCGGGATCGAGAACGGGCCGTACGCTCTCCTCACGCTTCATCGACCCGCGAACGTCGACGATGCCGGCGCGTTCGGCGGACTCCTCGAGGCGATCGAGACGATCGCGGCGGAGATCCCGATCGTCTATCCGGTACACCCGCGGAGCCGTCGGATGCTCGACGCCACGGAACTCACTGACCGCGCGACCGGGATCGGCAACCTCGTCCTTACGGATCCCGTGGGCTACACGGACTTCGTCGCGCTCGAATCCCGGGCGGCCTTCGTGATGACCGACTCGGGCGGCGTCCAGGAGGAGACGACGGTCCTCGGCGTTCCGTGCCTCACCCTGCGGAGGAACACCGAGAGACCGGTCACGGTGACCGAGGGCACGAACCGCGTTGTGGGGAGCGCGCCCGACGTGGTCGTCGCAGCGGCGCGGGACTGCCTGGCGTCGCGCCGGGGGCCGCAGCCGAAGCGGCCGGAACTCTGGGACGGCAGGGCCGGCGAGCGGATCGCCGACGTGCTGCTGGAGTGGGAGAGGAAGTAGCAAGCATGCAGGTACCGCTTCTGGATCTGAGAAGGCAGTATCGGACGATCAAGGACGAGATCGACACGGCGATCGCCGAGGTGGTCGAGACGCAGTACTTCAGGCTCGGTCCCAAGGTCAAGGAGTTCGAGGAACGGACCGCGGAGTACTGCCAGACGGCGCACGCTGTCGGCGTGGCCTCCGGCACGGACGCGCTCCTGCTGGCGCTCATGGTTGAGGACGTCGGGCCGGGCGACGAGGTGATCACGACGCCGTACACGTTCTTCTCGACGGCCGGCGTCATCTGGCGGCTCGGCGCGAGGCCGGTCTTCGTGGACATCGATCCCGCGACCTGCAACATCGATCCCTCGAGGATCGAAGCGGCCGTGACCGAGAGGACCAGGGCCGTCATGCCGGTCCACCTCTACGGTCAGTGCGTCGAGATGGAGCCGATCCTGGAGATCTCGAAGCGGCGCGGGCTCGCTGTTGTCGAGGACGCCGCCCAGGCGATCGGCGCCGAGGAGCGCGGCAGACGGGCAGGATCTCTCGGAGACCTCGGGTGCTTCAGCTTCTTCCCGAGCAAGAACCTCGGCGGGTACGGAGACGGAGGGCTTGTGACGACGGCCGATGAGGTCGTCGCCGGTCGGCTGACGAGGCTCCGGGAGCACGGCGAGTGTGGCCAGTACCTGCACGACGAGGTGGGCCTGAACAGCAGGCTCGACGCGATCCAGGCAGCCGTCCTCCTCGTGAAGCTCCGTCATCTCGATGGTTGGAGCGACGGACGGGCGAGGAACGCCGCATACTACAACGAGCGGTTCGAAGGTTCCGACGTCGTGGCGCCGTACGCGCGACCCGACTCGCGGCACATCTACAACCAGTACGTCGTCCGCGTCCCCCGGCGCGACGAACTCCTCGCGCACCTGCGCGAGCAGGGGATCGGCTGCGCGCTCTACTATCCGGTGCCGCTCCATCTCCAGAAGTGCTTCGAGTCGCTCGGCTATGGCGAGGGCGACTTCCCCGAGTCGGAGCGCGCGTCGCGCGAGACGATCGCGATTCCGGTCTTCTCGCTCCTCACCGAGGAGGAGCGGGACCACGTGGCCACGACGATCCTCGCCTTCTACGGCGGAGGCGGCAACTAGGAGACGCCATGCGCGGGACGGAGGCGCCGAGACCCGGGGCGCGCGTCGACCTCAGATCGCCCCGCGGCTACTACGTCGATCTCTCGCGGTCGGCGGATCCCGGCGGGCCGACGGACGCAGCGGGCCTGCCCCTGGCTCGCGGTCCGGGAGCCGAGGAGACCCACTCACCTGTCGACGTGGCGCGCTTCGGCCTCGGGAACCTCGAAATCTACCTCCGAAACGGAAACGGTTCGCGCCGAGAGCGCTTCGAGGCGGCCGTCCGGTGGCTCGTCGAGAACGCCGAGGAGATTCCGGGCGGGTTCGTCGGGTGGCCGATGCCCGGGGTGCCCGCCGCCTACCGCGCCTCGCTCGCGTCCGGCTGGTTCTCCGGGGCGGCACACGGCGCGTGCCTCTCGGTCCTCGCGAGGGCCTCCGCGCTTCTCGGACTCGAGGGCGCGCTCGAGACGGCGGCGCGGGCCGTCGGCGGCTTCACCACGCCTGTCGAAGACGGCGGATTCATGCGCGAGGTCGGCGAGGGCGGACACGAGGGCGGGCTCGACTCGATGATGATGATCGAGGAGTACCCCATGGCCGCTCGCCCGTCCGTCACGCTCACCGGACACGTCGTCGCGCTCTGGGGGCTCTTCGACTACGCCAACGTCTCGGGCGAGGTCGACGCGGAGGTCGCCTTCGACCGCGGTGTCCGGGGGCTTGCCTTCGAACTGCATCGTTACGATCTCGGGTACTGGACTCGGCACGATCTCGACGAACACTGGCGCGGCATCAAACTTGCAGACTTATCGGCGATCGTGTTGCAGACGCTCGGACTCCGCGTGCTGGCGGCGATGACGACTCGGCAGGAGTTCTCCGATACCGCTGATAGATGGGCCGCGTACGCCTCCGGGCACGGGAACCGATGGCGCGCCCGCGCCGCGGGGGTGCGGTTCGGGCTTCTGAACCCTGGCTCCCGGGCGCTCTAGGAGAGAGGGAAGAGGAGGGGACCGAGGTGGCTCTCGCCTTCCAGACGCTCGTCGTGCTGGCTCTGGCGACCGCCGCGTCGTGGGTGCTCACACCGCCGGCCGCCCGGCTCGGGCGCGGCCTCGGACTCGTCGACGCGCCGAACGGGCGGCGGACGAGGCGCCGGCCGGTCCCCACGATCGGCGGCGTCGTGGTCTTCGGGTCGTTCGCGGCGTCGCTCGTCGCCGCGTTCGTCTGGCGCGGCGGCTCGGGGACCGTCACCTCGCGGCACCTCTCCGCGCTCCTCCTCGGCGGTACGGCGATCCTCGCGCTCGGCATGGCGGACGACCGGTGGGGCGTCGACGCCCGGATCCGGCTGGCGGTCCAGACCGTCGTCGCCGTCTCGATGCTCGGCGCCGGAATCGGCATCGACCACCTCCGTCTGCCCTTCGGCCGGATGGTCGAGTTGGGCTGGCTCGGCTACCCCCTGACCGTCCTCTGGTTCGTCGGGTTCATGAACGCCCTCAACATGATCGACGGCCTCGACGGCCTCGCGAGCGGCATCGTGGCCCTCACGTCGCTTGCGCTCCTCGTCATCGGCATCCAGGGCGGCAATCCGCTTCTGCTCATCACCTGTGCGGCCCTCCTCGGGAGCACGGGGGGGTTCCTCCTCCACAACTTCCCGCGGGGCGACGTCTACCTCGGGGACGCGGGGAGCACCGTCCTGGGCTTCTTCCTCGCCGGAGTCTCCGTGCTCGGCGCCGCGAACGACGTCGCCAGCAAGTCTCTCGTCGTCGCCGGGGCCTGCATGGCCGTTCCGGCCTTCGACGTCGTCACGGCCGTAGCGCGGCGCGCGCGCGGCCGACGCGGCATCATGACGGCCGACCGCTCGCACGTGCACCACAGGCTCATCCGGTTCGGGCTCAGTCCGAGAGAGGCCGTGCTCGTGCTCTGGGCCGCGACGGTCTTCTTCGGCGGGCAGGCGCTCGGGTTCCTGACACGCTTCTGGGGCATCCCGATCTTCGTGGGCTACGCCGGCGCGGCCTTCGCCCTCCAGCGTATCCGGATCCAGCGGCGGAAGAACCTCGTCACGACGGACCGGGAACTCAAGGACGAGGTCTTCTACCTCTTGGGCGCGAGCGACGGCGTCGACCCCGGCGACGGCGACGAGAAGGAGCTGCGCCAGATCATCGTCGACCAGATCCGCCGCGAGGTCGAGTACCGGCGCGCGAAGCGTACCGACGCGGAGCCGGGAGCGGCCGTCCCCGTATCCGAGGCAGGCCCGGCACCCGGCGTCCCCGCGGACGAAAGGACCCGGTCGGTCGCCGCCTCGAGCCCCCGGCCCGAGCCCGACTAGCCTTCAATCCGCCCCCGACTCACACTATCCTCACGCCCAAAAAGGGGCCCGGGATTGCGGGCCGCCTCCTCCGGTGCTACGATGTACTCCGACGACGGTCCGCATTCGCCTCGAGCCTTCGCGGACCGCTCGCGCCGCACGCGCGGACAGCCGTGCGGCGGATCGTATCGAACGGTAACCTCGAAGGGAGCGCACGATGCCACGGAAGCGAGTCTACTCCTTTGGCGGAGGCGCCGCGGACGGTCGCGGCGAGATGAAGAACCTGCTCGGTGGAAAGGGGGCCAACCTCGCCGAGATGACGAACCTCGGCATCCCCGTGCCTGCGGGGTTCACGATCTCCACCGAGGTCTGCACGCACTACTACGAGCGCGACGGGGAGTACCCTGAGGGTTTCGAGGACGAGGTTGTGCAGGCGATCGCGCGCGTGGAGAAGGAGATGGGGATGGGGTTCGGGGACGCGGCGAATCCGCTGCTCTTCTCCGTGCGCTCGGGGGCGAGGGTCTCGATGCCCGGGATGATGGACACCGTGCTGAACATCGGGCTCTCGGCGAAGACCGTCAAAGGTCTCATCGAGAAGACCGGCAACGACCGGTTCGTCTACGATAGCTACCGTCGGCTCGTGCAGATGTATGCCGACGTCGTCATGGGGCTCGACAGCGAGGAGTTCCACAGGCTTCTCGAGGGGGCGAAGAAGGCGAAGGGCGTCTGGCACGACACCGACCTCGACGCCGACGATCTCGCCAGGCTCGCCGAGACGTTCAAGGCCAAGGTCCGGGAGCTTTCTGAGAGCGAGTTCCCCGACGATCCGCACGAGCAGCTCTGGGGCGCGATCGGCGCCGTCTTCAAGTCCTGGAACACGCCCCGCGCCACCTCGTACCGGCGCCTGAACGACATCCCCGACGACTGGGGCACCGCCGTCAACGTCCAGGCGATGGTCTTCGGGAACATGGGCGAAGAGAGCGCGACCGGCGTCGCCTTCACGCGCGATCCAGCCACCGGCGAGAAGGTCTTCTACGGCGAGTATCTCCCGAACGCGCAGGGCGAGGACGTCGTCGCCGGCGTTCGCACGCCGCAGCCCATCAACCTTGCCCAGAAGAAGGACGACGACCCGCCGTCGCTCGAGGAGGCGATGCCTTCGATCTACGCGGAACTCGACGCGATCCGCGAGAACCTCGAGCGCCACTACACCGACACGCAGGACATCGAGTTCACGATCCAGCGCGGCAAGCTCTGGATGCTCCAGACCCGCACGGGGAAGCGGACCGCCGAGGCCGCGGTCCGGATCGCGGTCGAGATGGAAGAGGAGGGCCTCATCGACCGGAAGACGGCCGTCCTCCGCGTGGATCCTCATCAGATCGACCAGTTCCTCCACAAGCGGATCGACCCGAACGCGACGTACGACGTCCTCGCGAAGGGCCTCCCGGCGTCGCCCGGCGCGGCGGTCGGACGGGTCGTCTTCACCGCCGAGGACGCGGTCGCGTGGATGGAGTCCGACGACGAGTCGAAGCATAAGACGATTCTTGTTCGCGAGGAGACGTCTCCCGAGGACATCGACGGCATGAACGCGGCGCAGGGGTTCCTGACGGCGCGCGGTGGCATGACGTCGCACGCGGCGGTCGTCGCCCGTGGTATGGGAAAGTGCTGCGTCTCCGGCGTCTCCGGGATCAAGATCGACTACGCCGGGAAGACGTTCAGGGCCGGCGACGTCGTCGTTGCGGAGGGCGAGTGGATCTCGCTGAACGGCTCGACGGGCGAGGTGATCCAGGGCAAGGTCGACACCGTCGATCCCGAGATGAGCGGCAACTTCGCGAAGCTCATGGAGTGGGCCGACGAGTTCCGCCAGCTGAGTGTCCGGACGAACGCCGACACGCCCGATGACGCCGCGCTCGCCAGATCGTTCGGCGCTTCCGGCATCGGACTCTGCCGGACCGAGCACATGTTCTTCGCCGAGGAACGTATCAAGCACATCCGCGCGATGATCATGGCCGCCGACGAAGCTGAACGTCGCGCGCAGCTCGAGAAGCTCCTGCCGTTCCAGCGCGAGGACTTCGAGGGCATCCTTCGGGCCATGGAGGGCCTGCCCGTCACGATCCGGCTCCTCGACCCGCCGCTCCACGAGTTCGTGCCGCAGGATCCTGCGGAGCTCGAGCAGCTCGCGCGGGATCTCGGCAAGGACGCCGATGACCTGAAGGCGCGGGCGCTGAGCCTCAAGGAAGCGAACCCGATGCTCGGCCACCGGGGCTGCAGGCTCGGCATCACGTACCCCGAGGTCTACGAGATGCAGGCGAGGGCCATCTTTGAGGCCGCGGCGAAGCTCGCGAACGAGGGCGTGAGCGTCCAGCCGGAGGTGATGATCCCGCTCGTCGGGGAGCCGAAGGAGCTCTCGATCCTGAGGGGGCTCGTCGAGCGCGTGGCGAGGGAGATCCTCGAGCGCGAGGAGGCCGACGTCGAGTATCACATCGGCACCATGATCGAGATCCCGCGGGCCGCCATCGTGGCCGACGAGATCGCCGAGCACGCCGACTTCTTCTCGTTCGGGACGAACGACCTCACGCAGATGACCTACGGCTACAGCCGCGACGACGCCGGCTCCTTCCTCAAGGAGTACATCAGGAAGAACATCCTGAGGAAGGACCCGTTCCAGTCGCTCGACAAGCGCGGCGTGGGGGCCCTCGTCAAGATGGCGGTCGACAAGGGGCGGCTCGTGAATCCGGAGATCCACGTCGGGATCTGCGGTGAGCACGGCGGGGACCCCGAGTCGATCAACTTCTGCCACCACGCCGGCCTCGACTACGTGAGCTGCTCGCCCTACCGCGTCCCCGTGGCCCGGCTTGCGGCCGCGCACGCGGTCCTTCGGGCACGGATGAAGGGCGGGTTCTAGACGGCGCCTCGCCGGGCCGCGCGGCGCCGATCGCGGCGCGCGGTGGACGGCGGAAAGCTCATCGCTCTTCGGCAACGGGGGCTCCGTTCGGAGCCCCCGTCTCCTGTGCATAAGATGCGTCTAACTGAGCGCAGGCTCAGGCTTTTGCCTTGACTGGCTGGGCATCGTGCGCCTAGAATGCGGGTGTTCACGCGAACGACATCGGTTCCTTCGGCGTGCCCGCGCGGGTGCGTCGTATTCGCGCAGGTGAGTGACGTGAGGAAGATCGTCTTCGTCATTCTGACGGCCCTCTTCGTAGCGTTCGCGGCCTACGGGCTCGCCACCGACCACTTCGCCGAGACGCTCCTGAACGGCGCGATGATCTGCCTCTCGTGCATCGGCGTGGGCTAGCACGGCCCGCGTGACCCGACGCGACCCGCGCGGGGGATCCCCGTTCCGCCAGGTCGGGCGTGGCCGCGGCCACGAACGACGGCAGAGACCGAGTCCCGGTGGCGACGGAGCGGAGGCGGCGTGTATCAGAGAGCGCGACGCATCGTCCAGGCTCTCTTCCTCCTGGCCACGAACTCCTACTTCGCAGCGATTCCGGCCGCTTCGTTCTACCAGGGGGCCGGGAAGGGTCTGTGCATTCCCGCGCTCCACTGCTACGCGTGCCCTCTCGCGTGGGGCTCGTGCCCGATCGGCTCGCTTCAGCACTTCGTCATCATCCGGCAGTTCCCCTTCTACGTCCTCGGGCTCATCGGCGCGATCGGGCTCTTCATCGGACGCTTCCCGTGCGGATGGTTTTGCCCGTTCGGCTGGTTTCAGGAGATCGTCTATAAGCTCCGGCTTCCGAAGTTCTCCGCGCCGAACTGGCTGAGACACAGCAAGTTCGTGATCCTCGGCGTCGTGACGATCTTCGTCGCGTGGTGGACCTTCGAGCCGTGGTTCTGCAAGGTCTGCCCGGCGGGCACGCTCGGCGCGGGGCTCCCGTGGCTCGGGTGGGCCGCGCGGGGCTCGGAGTACGCCGAGGGGATGCAGTTCCTGACGTGGGTCTTCGGCCTCAAGGTCGCGCTCCTCGCCGGACTTGTGCTGCTGTCGGGGATGATGAGGCGGCCCTTCTGCCGGTTCGTCTGCCCGCTCGGCGCGATGTTCGGGCTCACGAACAAGGTGAGCCTCATGCGGCTCGAGGTCGACACCGAGACCTGCACGCTCTGCCGGGCGTGCGAGAAGAGCTGCCCGATGGACCTGAAGCCGTACGAGGACGTCGGGAGCGTCGACTGCATCCGGTGCCTGGCGTGCACCTGGTGCGACTCGATTCATGTGACGCACCTCTTCGCGCCGAAGCGCGCGCCCGCACCGCCGGGCGACGCCGTAGAGGAACGGGCCGCGACGAGCTGAGCGCTCGGACGTGGAGCCGGGACGAAGAGAGGAGACGAGTTCCGTGCAGCCCTCGGAGGGCTTCACCCGGGAGATGGTCGAGAGGTTCGCGAGAGCGAAGCGCCTCGTGGTCCTGACGGGCGCCGGCGTCTCGAAGGAGAGCGGCGTTCCGACCTTTCGGGGTGAGGACGGTCTCTGGAGGAAGTACAGCGCTGAGGATCTCGCGACCTGGGAGGCGTTCGAGCGTGACCCCGAGCTCGTCTGGCGGTGGTACGAGTACCGGCGGCAGCTCATCGATGAGGTCGAGCCCAACCCGGCGCACGAGGCGATCGCCCGTCTCGAGAACGTCTTCGGCGACTTCCTGCTCGTGACGCAGAACGTCGACGGCCTTCACGAGCGCGCGGGGAGCCGCGAGCCCGTGGAACTCCACGGGAACATCTGGCGCGGCCGCTGCACGAGAGAGCAGACCGTCGTGCCGCTCCCGAAGACGCCGCTCGACGAGATTCCGCCAAAGTGCCAGGCGTGCGGCGCGCTCCTCCGGCCGGACGTCGTCTGGTTCGGCGAGCCGCTGCCGATCGAGGCGTACGAGTGCTCGCACCAGGGAGCCTGTTCGTGCGACGCGATGATCGTCGTCGGAACGTCGGCGATGATCCGGCCGGCGGCCTCGCTGCCGCTCGTGGCGAAGCACAACGGCGCCTTCGTGGTCGAGGTGAACACCGGCTTCACGCCGATCTCGGCCCTGATCGACGCGACCGTCATCGGAAGGGCGGGCGAGATCCTGCCCTCGCTCGTGGACGATGTGGCGGAGGCCAGGGAGAGCATCCTGGGTGATCCGGCGCCGGAGGTGGGGATCGGGAAGCGCGACGCGCCTTGATCGTGGCGTCGTTTCCGAATAACTTCCTAGAGAGTGTGAGACCGACCGGGGAGCGGCGCGCTTGCCCGGTCAATCGATACGAGGAAGCTCCAGGCTCAAGGGATTCCGTACGACATCGTTCGACCCGGGAAGCGAGGGGACTCGATGCGAAGGTTTGCGCCGTACGTGCTGATGCTCGCGGCCCTCTGTGTGGCGTGGCCGGCGGGAGCGAGAACATACAACCGCCCGACGATCGACGGGCACGTCACGACGAATCCGAACGACTGGGAAGTGGACGAGCTGGCGTACGAGGACCCGAACGACGATTGCCGCTATTTCCCCGACGACGGCGATCTCGTGAAGTTCTACGTGACGTGGGACGCGGACAGCCTCTACGTCGGGCTTACGACGACGAACGGCCCGAGCAGCTTCGGCAACGGCTACGTGCTCTGGATCGACACTGACTCCCAGGCGGGCATCACAGGCGCGACCGACTTCCTCGCCGCCGACTTCTACCCACGCAACATCACCTTCAGCGACTTCGGGGCGGACGTGGTGATGGGCGGGTGGAATCTCCCGGTCAACTTCGACGCGAAGCACTGCACCGATCCCACGAGCACGACGCCGGTCGAGGGGTTCAGGAGCTACTGCAACCCGGGCTGGAAGCACGTCGAGGCCGCGTTCTCCTGGGACGGACTGTTCTCGCTCGGTGAGGGCGTCGTTCCCGCGGGCACGACCCTCCGGTTCATGGCGGCGGTCGTCGGGGGCGACGGCACCGGCGCGTACGACGCGCTGCCGACGACGGCGAGCGGCATCGAGACCGACTCGGGTACGCCCTTCGACGCGACGATCGATCTCGACCGGTCGGTCGAGATCCCCGTCGACACGAACGCCGACGGCGTGCCGGACACGGGCTACCCGCCGGGAGGCTCGATCGCCGGTACGGTGACGCTCGACGACGAGTTCGATGACACGACGGTCGTGACCCTCACGGCCTACGACGGCGACGTGCCCGTGCGCGAGGGGCAGACCGGACCCGGCGGCGACGCGTACACGATCCGCCTCGTGCCGGCGGGCACCTACGACGTCGTGGCGACCGCGGCGTCCTACCTCGACTCCACGGTCGTCGGAGTCGTCGTCGCGACGGACACGAGCGAGGTCGAGGGCGTCGACTTCACGCTCACGAAGGTGACCGGCCGGATCGAGGGCGAGGTCGCCCTCGCGGGCGGACCCGCCGTCGACGTGACCGTCACCGCCTACGACGCCGTGACCGGCGAGGCCGGCGGCGACGGTCCGTTCGTGGTTCCCGGCGGCGTCGGCGCGTTCTCGATCGGGACCGTCACCGACGGGCCCTACCGCGTCGAGGCGGCCGGCAAGGGATACGTTGAGGCCTTCGCCGACACCGCCGTCGCCGAGGGCGACACCGCGAACGTTGGGCTCCTGACGCTCGACGTCGTCGAGGCGACGAAGTACGGGTTCGTCGATTCGCTCGGCAACAGCATCCATGCGGTCAGGACGACGATCAGTCTTCCGGCCGACACGATCTTCTACTACGTCGAGGCCTGGGTGCAGCCGAGGGACGATGGCGACCGCGTCGCCTACTGGGACACCGCGGCGCAGGACAGCGTGCTCCTCTCCGCAACGAAGCTCGATCCGTCGTACCCCACGTCCGGAGCGGTGTTCTTCAGCGACCCGTCCGGGCAGCCGCTCGACGGCGGTCTCGTTACTGCCGGGATGTTCGACGACGCGCGAGCCCCCTTCCTCGTGGCCGGGGACGCCGTCGAGGTGCTCCGCGTCGCGGCTACGCGAGCCACGCTCGAGGGCGTGCTCGAGGTCGCCGTGGATCCTGCGGTTCCCACGAGGCTCGCCCTCGCGGCGAGCGACACGGTGATCACCGTCGGCGGCGATGAGACCGTCGAGATCACGGGACAGCTTCTCGACGCGAGCGGAAACCCGGCCGAGATCGGCGGCGTCGGGATCACGATGGTCGCGACCGGGGTCGGTGGGCAGTTCCGGCCGGCGATCGCGCAGACGGAGCCCGACGGCCTCTTCATGACCGAGTTCTTCGGCACCGTGGCGGGCGACGCGAGAGTCACGGCGCTCATCGACGAGGGGTCCGGGTACGCGAGCGTCGTCGTCGACACGCTCGGTGTGACGCTCGAACCGGACGAGGCCTCGTTCGTGGCGATGTCGGTCGACCCCTACCAGATCAGGCCGGGCGAGAGCACGACGATCACCGCCGCGGTCGTCGACGAGTGGGGAAACGCCGTCGCACTCGAGGGTCAGTCGATCGAGCTCACAGCGAGCCCGGCCGACGTTCTCGTCTCGCTCGAAACCCCGATCGTTACCGGGTCCGACGGTTCCGCGACCTCGGCGGTCGTGGCCGGATCCGACTACGGCTTCGTCGAGATCCGCGGCGAGACCGCGGGCCTCGATGTCATGGAGACCTATCTCCAGATCAACGCGAGCATCATCGCGATCGACGAGTCGGCGCCGGAGACCGACCCGGACCACAACAGCAACGAGGGAGTCGACCTCACGGTCCTCAAGTGCTCGAACGACGGCGAGGCGGTCACGGTGACCGTCACGTTCTCGTCCTTCTGGGACGGCGTGCATCTCGCGGTCGCGCTCGACGCGCTCGGAGACGCGGCCGGCGCCACGACCGACCCATTCGAGTTCCCGATCAGCTACGCACACGATCTCCTTCCCGACTTCGTGTTCACGTACAAGTACCAGGCGGAGGACTACGCAGACCTCCGGCATTGGACCGGCTCGGGTTGGGAGTATTGGGACCTCGTGGCCCAGGACTGGACGACGGACGGCGACAACCCCGACAAGAACGCGATCTCGCTCGCAGGGAAGACCCAGAGCGATGTCGCCTTCCGCTTCCCGTTCTCGGTGCTCGAGAGCGTGGCGCCCGGCCCGTTCTCGCCGGGAGACACGCTCCGCGTGCAGGTCTACCTGATGCAGGAGACGGAGGGCCAGAAGCGGACCGCGCTCGATTCCGTGCCCCACGACGATACTCACGACATGGAGCCCGACGTCGGCGAATGGTGGGAGACGGCCACGACACCGGTCACGCTCTCGAACTACGCGGAGTACGTGATCCGGGAAGAGGGGCTCCCGCCGACGCTCGAGAACGGGCGGGCGAAGCCGTCCTTCGCCGCCCCGGGCCAGAACGTGACCTACAGTGTGAAGGTCACCGACGCGGGCGGCGGCATCGGGGACGTGTTCGTGAATCTCTTCGAACTCGGGGGCGGGTTCCTGACCCGAATGGAGGACGACGGGTTCGAGCCCGACTCGACGGCCGGCGACGGCGTCTACACCGCGGCCGACGTCGTCCGGTCGTCGGCCTCGGCGGGGCCCCAGACGGTCTTCGTCGCCGCGTTCGACTCGCTCAACCTCAGCGTTTCGTCGTACTGGATCGACCTCGAGATCGACAACCCGCCCGACACGCTGCGCGCCTTCGCCGACTCGCTCGGCGACGACCACGGGCCGAACCAGACCGACGGCGACGGCGATCCGATCGAAGGCTTCTACTACACCTACCCGCAGAACCTGGTTTTCCGGGAGGGCTCGTTCGACATCACCGACGTGCAGATCTTCGCCGACGGGAGCTGGATTGTCTTCCGCGTCACGCTCGACGATCTCGTGAACCACCAGGACGCGGGGGCCGCCGACTGGGGCGCTCCGCAGCCGAACGAGCAGACCTGCGACGATCCCTACCGGACGGATCTCAACCTCCAGAAGATCGACATCTACATCGACGCCCGCGAGGGCGAGGGCTCCACGAGCGGCTTCCCGGACCGGTACGTCGACGTGGCGAACGTCGACGCCTGGGACTACGGAATCTCCGTCGAGGGGTGGGGGAAGTGGTTCGTCGTCTCGAACGGTTCGAACTCGATCGCGAACTGGTCCCTCTACAAGACCGACAACGACATCCGGATGTGCGACAACTACGTGGAAGACTTCGTCGACATCCGGGTCGACGCCGGCCTCTTTGGCGGGGACCTCGGTGACGACTACTCGGCGATCGAGAACTGGGACATCATCGTCTGCACGTCGTCGCACGACGGAGACTCGAACGATCAGAACCTGGGAGCGACCCGCTGGGTGAACGCGAACGAGAGCGAGTGGCAGATCGGGGGTGGCCGCGACAGCGAGGGCGGCCGCGACCGCGACGCGAATATCATGGACGTTGCAGTCTCTCCCGGCCGGGACAAGATGCCTGGTCGCCCCCAGGAGGAGATGCTCGACTACGATACCCCGCGCGCGAGGTCGCGCTTCGAGAGCAACCAGATCGCGTGCGTCCTCGAAGCGACCTTCGCGATCGACACCTCGCCGCCGGTGATCGAGCCCTTCCCCGTAGATCCCGAACTCGGTCACATCCCCTGGGTCGCGCTCGACGGGGCACCGGCCGTCATCTGGACGAGGATCACCGACGTGACCGGTATCGGCGAGGCGAGGCTTCGCTGGTATCCGGTGGGGCAGCCGGCGCTCATCGACTCGGTCGACATGGTGAATCTCGGCGACGACATATGGGCGGCCGACCTGGCGCGCGACGATCTCATCGCGAACGCGAACGTCGTCGGGCTCTCGAAGACCGGCGACGCGCGCGTGATCGAGGGCACGCTCTACGCGCGGGACTCCTCGGACAGCCTGAACGAGATCTCGACGGGGCTCGTGACCCTCGGGATCCCGGAGCCGTGGGCGGCCGATCAGACCCTTTCGGTCGTCGATACGCTTCACGCCGCGGAGTCCGCGCGGCTGATCTTCCAGGACGGGACGGTGCTGTCCTTCGACGGAAGCGATCTGCCCGGGAGCGGCGACGAACTCGACTTCACGCTGACGCCGGTGTCGGGGGCGGCGGTCGATCTCGCGAACATCCGCGACGGCATGGAGTTCGTCGGCATCGCGAGGACGATCGACGGCCGCGACGAGGGCGGCCTTCCGGTGGCGCTCGCCGGCGAGGCGTCGTTGACGCTCCACTATCCCGAGTACGCCGTCGGCTCGCTCGACGAGCAGGACTTCGGGCTCTTCGGCTGGAACCCGGACACGGAGCGGTGGATCCTCGTCGGAGGCGCGGGGGATCCGCGAGGGAACACCGTGGGCGGACCGATGAGCAGTTCGGGCCTCTACGGCGTTTTCTACTGGGACGCCCTCGACGTCGGCACGACCGACGGTCTTGCCGGAGTCGTCGCCGAGCCGAACCCGTTCTCTCCGAACGGAGACGGCCTCTACGACGAGACGACCGTCACGTTCTACCTCGGCCGCGAGGCGGACTACGTGAACATCGAGTTCTACGATCTGACGGGCCGGCTCGCGCGGAGGCTCGTTTTCCAGGAGGCGACCGAGTACACCGGCAGGACGCCGGTCAGCATCACGTGGGACGGAACCGACGAGACCGGCCACGTCGTCCCGTACGGAATCTACGTCATGCGAGTTGAGGCGAAGTTCAAGACGCAGCCGACCTTCGAGCGGGTGAACCGCCCGGTCGTGGTCATCAAGTAACAGGGAAGGGGCCAAATGCGGAGGACACTCACAGCGATCTCGTTGCTCTGCCTCCTCTTCGGGAGCGCGTCGGCGAACTTCGTCGAGGTGGAGACAGGCGCGCGCGCCATGGGTATGGGCGGCGCGTTCGTGGCGGTCGCCGACGACGTCACCGCGCTGTACTGGAACCCCGCGGGACTCGCGAACTTCACCGGGTATCAGCTCTTCGGCATGCGGACGAGCGTCTACAGCGTCGAGGGGCTCTCCGAGGACTCGGTGATGGCCGGCTACGGCACGGGTTGCCGCGGCTTCGGGGCCGGGTGGATGCGGACGGGTGCCGAGGATCTCTATCACGAGGACACGCTGATCGCCGGCTACGGGACGAGGACGCCGATTGCCGGGCTCAAGATCGGGGCGGCGGTGAAGCGGTTCTCGATCCAGGCGCCCGGGTACGAGTACTACAACGATCCGGCGTTCGACGCCGGAGGCGACGACGCGTACGCCGGGGACTTCGGTCTCCTCTACCACCGACACTTCTGGAGCTTCGGGGCGGCCGTGCGGAACATCGGCGAGCCCAAGCTCAGCCTCCTCTCCACGACCCAGGAGAGCGACCTCGACCCCGTCGTGAGTGAGCTGAGGCTCGGGACGACGTACCTCTTCCGGGAGGTGATGCTCATGAGCGTCGAGTACCGCATTCCGAGGGAGGCCCCGGCGTTCTACGACGAGAAGCATACGCTCAATCTGGGGACAGAGATCTGGTTCTACGACGTATTCGCGCTTCGGGCCGGCATGAACAGGGACAGGATTACGGCCGGTCTGGGTCTCAGTACGGAACACGTGCGGGTCGACGTCGCTCTCCTGTCCGAGCGGCGCATCGGCAGCCTCTACCGGCTCTCCGCGATGCTCACGTGGTAGCGTCGCGGCGGCGGGGCGCGGCCGCCCCGCTGGCTCGGAAGGAGACTCACTCGATGCGAGCAAGGAAACGTTCGATCGCGATCACGGGATTGCTTGCGGCGCTCGTCGCGCTCGCGGCGCCGCTGGCCGTTGCGGTGACGACCCTCGAGGGGTACTCGGAGGTCATGGCAGAGCTCAAGAGCAGCGGCGGCGGCGACCCAAGCTGGGAGCTCGACAACCCGAAGCTCTACGCGGAGCTCCGCCTCAAGACAAGCCCTTGGAACAACGTGGACAGCTTCCTCAAGGTGAGCGCTGAGTCGAACCGCTGGACCGACGACCTCAAGGACACGAAGTTCTTCTTCCGCGAGGCGCACATGCGGTTCCGCACCGACCACTTCGAGGGCCACCTCTTCTCGGGCCAGGATCGCTTCTGGCTGAACGAGCCGCTCCTCGAGATCGTGAACAGCGGGGTGGTGAAGCACGACGACTACGGGCCGCGCGCCCAGGGTGTCCGCATCGACTTCTGGGACCTCGAGGGGTTCAGCGGCGCGGCCTTCCTGAGCGAACGGAGCGACTACGCCTCGAGCGGATGGGGGGGTCTCAACGAGACGGAGCAGTCGTACTACCCCGGTTCCTCGGAGGGCGACACGATCTCCAGCAGCACCGACGACTACCGCGGCATCCGGATCACCCGCGAGATGTCCAGGGACCGAATCTCCCTCGGAGCGACGTACGCGAGGAAGGACTTCAACCCAGACGCGTTCTACGGGAATCACGTCTCCTACGACGAGGTCTTCGCGGTCGACGCCTCGTTCGCGCTCGGCGATCTCCTGCCCGCGCTCTCGAGGTTCGGGAGCGTCTGGTGGGTCTCGGAGTTCGGGCACAACACGTCGGGCTATCTGAGCGACGACGACGATCCCGGACGGAACGGTTTCAAGACCGAACTCCGGAACGTGAAGGTCGGTCCTGTCCGGGTTCTCGGGTCCTACGAGAAGTACGAGAAGGACTTCTACACGATCGGGCTCGCGTCCGGAGACAAGAACAACCTGAACGACTACTCGCAGTACTACGTGGAGGGCCAGTACCGGTTCCCGACAAAGGCCATCAACCTGAAGGGGTGGCTGAGGCATGCGGAGCCGGAGACACCCGGCCTCACGAGCTACTCGAACTCGGTGGGGACCATCGACGAGTGGGGCACCGAGGCCTATCTCGAGTTCGTGAACGGCTTCACGGGCAAGACCGAATACAAGATCTACGAGGACCGGAACGGGACCTGGCCCAACCTCCTCTGCCAGGTCACCGGCGAGAACAGGCTCGTGAAGCTCACGACCCAGTTCAGGATCAAGGACATCGAATCACCCTACGAGCTCACGGCGTACGGCTTCGAGGCGAACGTCAATCTCGGCGAGCGCTGGAAGTTCTACGCGAGGGTCATGAACGTCGACGAGAAGACCGAATCGAGGCAGACGGCCTTCGCGCAGATCCGCTATCTCGGGTGGAGCGGCGCCGAATTCTTCGTGGAGTACGGCAATCCCGATCACAGCAACGACCTCGTGAACGACGGGGACTTCGTCGATCACGGGAGCGGAACGACGACTCAGCAGGTGTTCAAGGCGTTCGTGAAGATCTACTACTAGTGTGAGCCATGCCGACGCTCGGCGGCGGCGAAGCCGAGGCGCGACACGCGCCCGATCCGGAGATGAGATGATGAATCGAAGAATGCTTGTCGTACTCTTCCTGACCGTCGCGCTGCTCGGCGCGACGTCGGCGCGGGGCGGCTTCCGGAAGGCGGACGGCGGGATCGAGTTCTCCTACGCCGATCCCTACGCCGGGAGCGTCCACATCGCCGGTGACTTCAACGGCTGGAGCACGAACGCGACGGCTCTCACGATGGACGACGAGGGCGTCTGGACCGTCGTGCTCGACCTGTCGCCGGGCGCGTACGAGTACAAGTTTGTCGTGAACGCCTCGGAGTGGGTCGCCGATCCCGAGAATCCCGTGGTCGTAGGCGACTACGGGAACTCGCAGATTACCGTCGGCGAGGACGGCGAGCCGGTCATCGGGGCCGCCGTCCAGGTGATCTCGAACACAGCCGTGAACTCGCGCGTGAGCCTGAACGGGTGGTATCGGGCCACGTACAACACGCGCGCCGATGTCCCGAGCGACCCGCGCTGGAGACTCACGCGGCCGGAGCACGAGTTCTACGTGGGAGTGAATCCCACGGTGAACTCGCAGGTGAAGGGGAACGCGACGGTCAGGATGGCCACGGGAGCCGGCGACATCAAGGAGATTCAGGCCGACATCTACAGCGGACACCTGACGCTCGACGGCGACCCGTTCGGCGTGACCGGCTTCTACAACGAGGAACGCGTCCAGTTCGACGATCCGCTCGAGTTCGTCGGCCACATCGACCTCGATGGGACGATCACCGAGGAGCACATCCCGTTCGGGCGTGGCGCGCAGGGCATCGTGGCGAACCTGAACCTCTGGGACATCGACGCGACCGGCGTCTACGCGAACATCTACGACTACAACATCTCGAACGACCCCACGATCTATGACAACACCGACACCGACTTCGTCGGCGCCCGGCTCAAGCGTCCCCTCGGACCGGTGACGCTCGGCGCGACGTACGCCGCCTGGCGCGACGGCTGGTGGATGAGCTGGCAGGGAACGAACGAGAGTCCGCACATCGACGAGTACATCGCTGAGACCGGGTCGGAGAGCGACTGGTTCGAACTCGCGAACACCGAGCAGATGATCGGTCTCGACGCGGCCGTCGCGTCGGCGGACGGACGGCTCTCGCTCGCGGTCGAGGGCGCGTACTACTCCTACGAGAGCGTGTGGGACATGGGAAACAAGGAGCGCGTCGAGGGCGAGGACTATTCGAACGGCGCGATCGATGTCGAGGCCGGCGACGCCGACGGGTGGATGGGAGGCGCGGTCGCGAAGGCCGGCGTCGGGCCGCTCGACATGCGTGCCGAGGTCATGGGGCTCAAGGTCGAGGCGATGGATGACGACGAGGAGATCGTCGGATTCGACGAGCCGTGGTGGGCGCGCCTGACCAGCGCGCCGGTTGCGGCGCCGACGATCAGGCAGTACACCGAAGTCCGGTACGCGGGATCGCCGCTCCTCGCGAACGTCTACTACCCGTCCCCGGAGCTTCAGATCGTGGCTCTCGAGTACGACGCCGACGCCTCTCTTGGGATTCTGAGCATCGGACTCGAGGTGGACTACGCCGACTTCAAGGGCACGATGCCGGACACCGTCGCGACGCTCTCCGGGATCGACGAGTTCGACGGGAGCATCACGAGGATCGCCGGGCGGGCGAGAGCCGACATCTTCGAGGGCAGGACCTGGTGGGAGTTCCTGGCGGAGTACCGCGAGCACGAGGTCGATGTCGACGACTTCTGGGAGGTCATGGACACGTTCGAGGCGATCCTCCGTGGGAGGGCCGCGATCACGGACAACTGGCACGCCATCGCCGACCTGAGGTTCATCAGGTACATCGACACGGAGGAGTTCTTCACGCCGTACGTTGGCCTCTCCTACAGCCCCAGGAAGAACATCGAGTTCCGCGTCGGCGCGGGCGTCGATCCGATGAGCTACATCGACACCCCGGTGGAGGGCAGGGCGAACGGACGCGAGCGCTGGCGCTCGCTCTATCTCTGGGAGAGGAGCGAGTACGGTCTCCTCGACGCCGAGGAGGCGCTCGAGGACGGCAAGATCGTGAGCGCCATGGCGGTGATCCTGTTCTAGGACTCTCGCCGGCCGGGCCGAGGAGGGAGAGAATCGTGAGATCGAGGAATCACAGATGGCCGGGGCGGTTCGTCGCGCTCGTTCTCGTCGCGGCGGCCGCGACGACGCTCGTCTCGTGCGCGGGCGTCCTCTCGGCGATCGAGGACCGGCTGCCGCCGCCTTCGGAGGTCGACGGCGGCATCCTCTTCCGGTACTACGCGCCGTCGGCGAGGCAGGTGACGGTCGCGGGGAACTTCAACAACTGGGGCGGCACGCAGGGAGGCGGACGCTACGATCCCGCGATCGATCCGATGGGCGACAGCGACAACGACGGCGTCTGGTCGATCGTCATGCCGCTTCCGCCCGGCCGGTACCAGTACAAGTACGTTGTCGACGGCGGCGTCAAATGGGAACGCGATCCGAACAACCCGGACACGGCGTACGAGGGCGGCATCGAGAACTCGCTGCTCATCGTGGCGCCGGGCGTCCGCTACGACTACGAGGTCGTGACCGGCACGCGCATCGCCGGCGAGACCGTGCGCGAGACGAACGAGGCGGTCTCCGAGGTGGCCGGGGAGGCAGGGGCGATCGAGGTGGCGCTCGAGTTCGAGGCGCCGGACGCGCGAAAGGTCTTCGTCGCGGGCGAGTTCAACCAGTGGAACCCCGACAGCGACGAGATGACGAAGGGTGACGACGGCGTCTTCCGGATCACGCTCGAGCTGGAGCCGGGAACGTACGAGTACAAGTTCGTCGTCGACGGAACCTGGGTGGAGGACCCCGGGAACCCCGACAGCGCTCCGGACCCCTATGGGGGAGCGAACTCCATTCTGACCGTCGAGTAACCGGGCCCGCCGGGCCCGCCGGGTCCGGCGTCCCCCGGTCGCACGCTCGCGAAAGCGCCGAGGAGGGCCCCGGTCGTCAAATGGGTGGCCGATCTCCATTCACGCAGCGGCGGACCAGCCGCCAGGGCGGCATGCCAGGCACGGCCTCGTGGGGCGCGCGCTCGCGTGAGAATCTGACGGCCTACACGTTTCTCGCGCCGTTTCTCATCATCTTTGGCGTCTTCCTTGCGTATCCGGTCTTCTACTCGCTCTACATTGCGCTCCATCAGGTGCCCGCCGACTCGTTCGACATCTTCGGCGGGCTCCAGTTCGTGGGCCTGGCGAACTTCCGCGAGCTCTTCACCGACCAGAAATTCTGGTGGTCGGTCCTCATGACGCTCTACTACGCCGCGCTCATCATCCCCTCGGGCATCGCGGTCTCGCTCACGCTGGCGCTCCTCCTCAACAACCGCCTGAAGGGCGTCACGGTCTACCGCAGCGCGTTCTTCATGCCCTACGTCCTGGACATGCTCGTCGTCGGCATCGTGTGGACGCTCATCTACAGCCCGCACGTGGGCATCCTCGTGCGGATTTTCGAGTCCGTGGGGATCACCGCGTTCACGGAGCGCGGCTTCCTCGGGATCTCCGGTACCGCCATGCCGTCGGTCGTGCTCGCGAACGTCCTCAAAGGCGCCGGCTTCGGCATGATCCTCTATCTCTCCGCCATCCAGAACATCGACGCGTCGCTCTACGAGGCCGCCGAGATCGACGGCGCGTCGGGCTGGGAACGTTTTCGTTCGATCACGCTTCCGCTCGTGAAGCCGATCACGTTCTTCATGGTGATCATCGGCACGATCTCCGCGCTGAACGCCTTCGCGGAGGTCTACGCGATGACGAGCGGAGGACCGAACGTCGACGTCGGCGGGAAAGCCCTCGGCGCGACGTGGGTGACCGGCTACTACGTCTTCGACGCGTTCTACAACCAGTTCAGGCTCGGATACGCGGCGGCCATGTCGTACGTTCTTCTTGCGCTCACGCTCATCGTCTCGGTCGTGAACCGACGTTTCCTGTCACCGGAGTACTAGGTCGTGGAACCGCGCGCAGCCGCCAGAATCAGAAGGACGCTCCTCTACGTCGGTCTGACCGCCGCGGCGATCGTCGTGCTCTTCCCGTTCTTCTGGATGGTCGTGACGGCCTTCAAGCAGCCGGGGCAGGCGTTCTCGCCGGAGATCTTCCCGAGCTCGCCGACGCTCCAGAACTTCAGGCGCGTTCTCACGGACTACGGGTTCGCGAGGTACTTCGTGAACAGCGTCATCGTCGCGACGACGGCCGCGCTCTTCGCGACGCTCTTCGCGTCGCTCGCGGGCTACGTCTTCGCGAAGAAGCGCTTCACCGGCCGCGACAAGCTCTTCGCGCTCCTGCTCGCGTCGCTCATGATCCCGGGGATGATGTATGTGGTCCCCCAGTTCGCGATCATCAACAGGCTGGGCTGGATGAACACGTACCAGGCGATGATCGTCCCGCATCTCGCGAACGTCTTCGGCCTGTTCCTGATGCGCCAGTACATGATGACGATCCCATCGGAGCTTCTCGAAGCGGCGAAGATCGACGGGGCGGGCGAGTGGCAGGTCTTCAGGACGATCATGGTGCCGCTCTCGGTGCCGATCATCGCGACGCTCTTCCTTCTGACGTTCCAGTTCCACTGGAACAACTTCCTGTGGCAGCTCATCGTGACGAACCTCGAGCGGCTCTACACCGTTCCGGTCGGGCTCGCGATGTTCAAGAGCGCTCACGAGGAGCTCTATACGCTGAAGATGGCGGGCTCGTGCATCTCCGTTCTCCCGATCGCCCTCATCTTCTTCTTCGCGCAGCGGTACTTCATCGAAGGTATGACAATGGGTGCGCTCAAGGGATAGCGTCCCCTGACGCTTCGGGACTCAGGACGGGAGCGAGACTATGAAGAGGATCGCGTTCGGATCGTGCCTCGTCGCAGCGGCGGCGCTCGTCGCTCTGGCGGGCTGCGGTGGCGGCGAGCAGGCGGCGACGCTCACGATCTGGCAGACCTACAATGAGGCAGAGAACAAGGTCTTCAAGGAGATCGTCGGGCAGTTCGAGGAGGCGCATCCCGGCGTGACCGTCGACGTCGTCCGGCTGCCGTTCGCCGGCGCGGAACCGAAGATCCTGACGGCTTTGACCACGAGGACCGAGCCCGACATCGCCCGTGTGGACGTGGCCTTCCTCTCGAAGCTCGCGATGAAGAACGCGCTCCTCGATCTTGAGCCGTACGTGTCGCAGGATGTGCGCGACGAGATCGTCCCGGTAGCGCTCGCGAGCTGCATCTACGACGGGAAGCTCTGGGGCCTGCCGGACCAGACGAACGGCCTCTGTCTCTTCTACAACCGGGACCTGTTCCGGAAGGCGGGCCTCGACCCGGACCGCGCCCCCGCCACGTGGGACGAACTCGTGGCCTACGGGAAGAGGCTGACCGACGAGGACGAGGGCATCTTCGGCGTCGGCGTCAGGAACTCCCTCTGGTGGTCGCTCCCGTTCTTCTACACCTACGGCGCCGAGTTCCTCTCCGAAGACGGGAAGACCTGCCTCCTGAACCAGCCCGCCGGCGTCGAAGCGTTCCAGTTCAAGGTCGACCTGTACGAGAAGCACAGCATCGAGGGCGGCGCCTGGCGAGCCGGCGGAATCCAGAACGACCTCGGGTTCCAGAACGGCCGCTACGCGATGATCCTGAACGGACCCTGGGCCGTCGAGACGCTCAAGGAGACCGGGATCGACTTCGGCGTCGGCCTCGTGCCCGCGGGACCCGCGGGGACGCACACGAACGTCGGTGGCAACGATCTGGTCGTCTTCCGCTCCACGTCGAGTCCCGAGCTCGCCGCGGAGTTCCTGACGTTCGTGGCGAGCGAAGAGACCCAGCGGATGTGGGCGCTCCGTCTCGGGCAGATCCCGGTGAACGTCAAGGCGAACGACGTCATCAACTCGGAGGAGCACCCGTATCTCGCCGTCTTCGTGGAACAGATGAAGTCGGCCATTCCGCGGCCGCAGACGCCCTACTATCCCGAGATCGAGAATCTGATGAACCCGGAGATGCAGGCCGCGCTCGACGACACGAAGACCGTGCAGCAGGCGCTCGACGCCGCGGTCGCAGAGATCAACGAACTCCTCGCGAAGTGAGCGAGACCGGACGGGGGAGATGGTAATGAAGGTACTGGCAGTCGCGCTGGCACTCGCCGCCGCGCTGGCCTCGACGGCCTCGGGTGAGGTCCTCGGAACGTGGGCCGACCCCGCGAACGACGACACGGGTGACGGCGACTACGCCTACCCGACGCACGAGGCGTTCGGCGAGGGCGGCGAGGCCGACCTCGTCTCCTTCTCGATCGAGAGGGACAACGGGAACCTCGTCTTCGTATTCGAAATCAGGAACCTCGTGGATCCCTGGGGCGTCGGGAACCGCCTGACGATGGTCGCCGTGGCCATCGACACCGAGGAGGGCGGCGACGAGGAGCTTCGAAGAAACGCGAACGTGCTTCTCGACGAGCCGTCGGAGTACCAGGTCTTCGCCGCCGGCGAGGCCGTCGAGGTCTACGACGAGAGCTCCGAGCGAGTCGAGATCGGCGCGACCGTGGCGACAGACCTCGAGGCGGGCACCCTCGCGATCTCCGTCCCGATAGCGGAGATCGACGGCGCCGCGGCCGAGTGGCGCTTCACGCCGGTCGTCGGTCTTCAGGACGACTACGGCGGTGGCGGCCTGGGGGACTTTCGCGAGGTGAAGGCCGAGGCCGAGGAGTGGCGCGGCGGCGGCGGCGACGACCTCTCGCTCGATCCGAACGTCTACGACATCATCGTTCCGAGGCCCCGGAAGGTGCTGGGCATCTTCGGCGGCAAGGAGCGGACCCAGGAGGAAATTCTGGGAGGCTACGACATCGAGAAGGGACGCATGGCGGTGATCCCGGCGCTCGAGATCGACTAGATCGCCGCCCGGCGAAGAGGAGACACCATGAGCCATTTCGGAGTGCGGGTCGCGGCGGCGGCCCTCATGGTCGCGCTCGCGGCGGTGGCCGCGTGGAGCGGAGGGCCGGAGGCGGTCGACGGAGGCGTCGCCTTCACGTACAGCGCGCCTCAGGCGAGGACGATCCACCTGGCCGGGGAGTTCAACGGATGGGACCCCGCGGCGCTTCCGATGACGGACGAGGACGGCGACGGTGTCTGGGAGGTCGTCATCGATCTTCAGACGGAGAGGACCTACCAGTACAAGTTCGTCGTGAACGGCGGCGAGCGGTGGGAGTTCGACCCCGAGAACCCCGAGAGGGCCGACGACGGCTACGGGAGCTACAACAGCGTCGTCTCGATCGCGGAGGACGGTTCCGTCGCAATGGGGGCGATTGAGAGAGAGGGCCCGCGCGAGCCGATCGTCGGATCGCTCCAGTCCTACGGCGAGCCACTGAACGTCGCGATCATCTGGCACCAGCATCAGCCGAAGTACCTGAGGGATCTCGAGACGGGCGAGTACGCGGAGCCCTGGGTCAGAATGCACGCGATCAAGGACTACTACGACATGGTCGCGATCCTCGCGGACTACCCGGGCATTCACTTCACCGTGAACCTGACGCCGGTGCTCCTCACCCAGCTTGAGGACCTCATCGACGGCTACGAGCGGGGGACGGGGACCGACGCGTACCTCAGGATGACGCTCAAGGACGCGTCCGCGCTGACCGGAGAGGACCAGATCTACCTCCTCACGCACTTCTTCAACGCGCACTGGGACAACATGATCCACGTCTGGCCGCGCTACAGGGAGCTCAAGGACAAGAAGCTCGGCGACACGCCGGCGGAGCTTCGGGAGGCCGCGGCCGGCTTCACGACACAGGACTGGCGCGATCTCCAGGCCTGGTTCAACCTGGCGTGGTTCGATCCGGACTTCCAGGAGCGCGAGGTCGTCATGCCCGACGGCACGCCGGTGAGCGTTGCGGATCTCATCGAGAAGGGGCGGGACTTCACGGAGGAGGACAAGCGGGCGATCGTGGAGGCCCAGTACGTCATCATGAAGAACGTCGTCGCCGTGCACCAGTCCGCCCAGGAGCGCGGACAGCTCGAGGTCATCACGACGCCGTTCTACCACCCGATCCTGCCGCTCATCCACGACACGGACCTGGCGCGTCGCGCGATGCCCGGCGTCGCGCTGCCGTCCGAGCGCTTCGCTTCGCCGGGGGACGCCCGCCTGCACGTCGAGCGCGCGGCCGAGTACTACGAGAGCCTCTTCGGAACACGCCCCGCGGGGCTGTGGCCCGCCGAGGGAGCCGTGGCCTCCGAGATCGTCGGGATCGTCGCGGACGCCGGCTTCAGCTGGATGGCCTCGGACGACCAGATCCTCCAGTACTCGCTCGGTGGGTCGCCCCTGACGACGCTCGAGCGGTATCGGATGTACCGCGTCGGCGAGGAGGGATCGCAGGTCTCGATGATCTTCCGCGATCATCGGCTCTCCGACGACATCGGGTTCAACTTCGGCAGGATGCACGGCGTCGACGCGGCGAACTCGATGATGCGGAGCCTGCACGCGATTCACCGGCGGCTCGCGAGCAGCCCCCGCGGCTTCGTCGTGCCGATCATCCTCGACGGGGAGAACGCTTGGGAGTGGTATCCTCGCGACGGGAAGGAGTTCTTCCATTCGTGGTACTCGCAGATGGAGTCCGCGAACTGGATCAGGACCGTCACCGTCGCCGAGTACCTGGAGGACCATCCGCCGGCCGAGGTCCTGCCCGAGCTCTGGGCCGGCTCGTGGATCAGCCACAACTTCGACACCTGGATCGGGGAGCCGGAGGAGAACACGGCGTGGGAGTACCTCGCCGCGGTCCGGGCCGATCTCGATCGGGCCCTCTCCGGCGGCGGCCTCGACGAGGAGACGGCCGGCCGGGCGCTCGACGAGATGCTGGCGGCCGAGGGGAGCGACTGGTTCTGGTGGTACGGCGCCGACCAGAGCTCGCCGAACGAGGGCGCCTTCGACGCCATCTTTCGCGGGACCCTGAAGAACGTCTACGAGATCATCGGTGAGGAGCCGCCGCCCTTCCTCGATGCGAGCGTGCTCGCCCCGGCCGCGGAGGTCGTCGCCGGCCCGGCCGGCGGCGCGATGGCGCGGGGTGACGCGGCCGCGAAGCTCCTCGCAGGACCGATGCCGGTCGAGGGCGGCGTCCTTTTCAGCGTCGAGGAAGCTTCGGCGGGCACGGTCCATCTCGCGGGCGAGATGAACGGCTGGAGCACGACCGCGACGCCTCTCCTCGACGACGACGGCGACGGCATCTGGACCGTCGTGGTGAAGCTCGAGCCGGGAAGCTACGAGTACAAGTTCGCCATCGACGGCGGCGCGCGCTGGGTCGAGGATAAGGGGAATCCCGAGAGCGTCTCCGACCCGTACGGCGGCCGGAACTCCGTGGTCGTTGTGAAGTAGCGAGCCGTCTCGACAGACCTGCGCGGGCCGGTCCTTCGGGGCCGGCCCGTCAACAACGTTGACTGCCTCAGCGCCGGCCGCGGCGAGACGGCCCGCCGCAAGGGCGACAAGCGAAACGGACGGGAAATTGCAGAGCGAGCACGGCACCGGAGAGCGGCCCGTCACGGCCACAGAGCTTCCTGTCGTCGGACGTCGGCGAGGCATGCAGATCGCTGTCGGCCCGAGCGAGTCCCGTGAGTTCATCCTGACCAACAAGGAGAAGGCGTACTTCGCGGGCGAGACGGGCACGACGAACACGCGGAGTTACGAGGGGCTGATCGTCGAACTGCACAAGTTCCTCGAGGGCTGGGAGTGCTACCTCGGCGACACGCCGCTCTCCGCGTGGGGCGTGAAGAGCGCGTGCGTCCTGCCTCAGAGCATGACGCGGGAGTACGTCGTCGAGCAGGCGGCGGAGACCGTCTTCCTCGCCGACGGGCTGAACCTCCTCATCGTGACATGCAGCACGAGCTACCGCGGCCGCGCGGCGTTCGCGCCGCGAGTCGACATCAGGAGCATCTGGGAGGAGGGCGTACCGGACTACGAGACGCGTTGGGATCCGGAACGCCGCGTACTCGCGGTGCGGAGAACCGACCACACGGAGCGCACGAGCGACGAGGACTATCCGGTCTGGCTGGCGATCGCCTGCGATCGCGACGCGCGATTCGTTCCGGAGACCTCCTACCGCCCGACGACCTACACGAAGGACGCGGCGCGGCGGGCGATGTCATCAGCGGTGCCCTACACGCCCGGGCGCATCGAGATCGAACTCGGGAACGACGACCCCTTCTCGAGCTCGGCGACCTTCGCGATCGCCGTCGGGGACACCATCGAGGAGGCGACGTCGGTCGCCCTCTCGGGCATCGAGAACGAGTTCGCGCTCTACGACGCCAAGATGCGGAGGATCTCAGAGCTCTTCGCCGGGTTCGGCGCGGCGATGCGCGACGGTGACTACCGGTACGCCCTCTCGTGGGCGATCGCCTCGGTCGACGCGCTCGTGATGAACACGCTCGGCAGGGGCATCTTCGCCGGGCTCCACTGGTTTCCGAACTACTGGGGCCGCGACACGTTCATCTCGTTGCCGGGCGCCTGTCTCGTGCGTGGGGAGTTCGAGACCGCGAGGGCGATCATCAGGACGTTCGCGGGCATGCAGAACGCGAATCGGAGCGACCCGGCGTGCGGAAGGATCCCGAATCTCGCGATGCCGGGCGAGACGTACTACAACACGGCGGACGGGACGTGGTGGTTCGTGCGCGAGATCCTGGAGTACCTGAAGTACACGGGCGACATCACGTTCGCGAAGGAGGTCTTCCCGTCGGTCGAGCTGGCGATCGAGGGCGCCGTCACGCACCGGCTCGACGCCGACGGGCTCGTCCTCCACGGCGAGGCGGAGACGTGGATGGACGCGGGTGGCGAGTCCCGCCCGTTCTCGCCGAGGGGAGATCGGGCGGTCGAGATCGAGGCGCTCTGGTACACGGCGCTCCGTTCCGGCGCTGCGATCGCGCGGGCCGTCGGTTCGCGGAAGCTCGCGGACCAATGGGGCGCGCGGGCCGACGCGGTGCGGTCGGCCGTGAGGGAGCGCTTCTGGGACGGAGAGAGGCAGGCGCTCCATGACCATCTCGACCCCGACGGTTCACCCGATCGTAGGGAGCGGCCGAATCAGATCCTCGCGGTCACCGCTCCGTGGGACGACCTCTTGACCGACGGCATGAAGGACGGGGTCGTCCGTCGGGTCGCGGAGACCTGCGTGCTTCCGCACGGTGTCACGTCGCTCGCCCCGGACGATCCCGGCTTCCACGAGCGGCACCTCGACCTCGATCACTATCACTTCGACGAGGCCTATCACAACGGCGACGTCTGGCTCTGGCTCTCCGGCCCGGTTGTGAGCGCGCTCGTCGCGCGGGGACGGGTCGGGGAGGCCTGGCACCAGACGACAGTGCTCCGCGACCTCGTCTTCGACGAAGGCGCGGCCGGGACGCTGCCGGAGCTCCGGAACGGCGTCGCGTCCGGGGCCGGAGAGAACGTCGCCGGCGCCGTCTCCCAGGCGTGGAGCCTCGCCGAGTTCGTCAGGAACTTCTACCAGGACTACCTGGGCGTCCGGCCCGACCTGCTCGGAGGTTCCCTGGAGCTCGCACCGTCGCTTCCGCCCGGGCTCGCGTGGGTCGCGGCGCCGGTCGAGGTCGGGGGAGGCCGGCTCTTCTGTCTCTTCCAGGTGGATGACGAAGGCCGGGCGACCTATCGGCTGAGCGCGGACGTCGGTGTGCCGCCGCTCGACGTCACCTTCGTGGCCAACGCACCCCCTGCGGCTCCCGGGCAGGAGACCGTCGGCACCGCGGCCGCCAGGCTTGAGCCGGGCTGCACACTCGTCTTCTCGCTCGAGCGCCGCGGCTCGGGGTGGCTCGTCTCGACGCACGCGGTCGAGGGCGGCGGACATGAGGGCGGTCCGGCGTGACGTTCTTCGCGAATCAGTCTCCCCTCTGGGTATTCGTTGTCATCGGCGCGGCCGGCGTCCTCGGCGCCGCGGTCTTCTACCGACGCACATCCGGCTCGGTCTCGCGTCGACTCCGGATGTTCCTGGCCGTTCTCCGGGCCGCCGCGCTCGTGCTGCTTGCGCTGGCGCTCGTCGAGCCTGTCGTGGCGATCACGCGGACATCGAGCGAAAGACCCGTCGTGGCGGTTCTGCTCGACGGCTCGAGCAGCATGGCGACGCCAGACGGCACGGGAGGTGTGGCGAGGGGTGCGGAGGCTTACGATCTTCTGAATGAGGTGCTTCTTCCGAGGGTCGCCCGCGACGCCGAGGTCGTTGCTTTCGGGTTCTCCTCCGAGCTCCAGGAGCTGGCAGTCGCGCGGTCGTCGATCGTTGGCGTGCCGCTCTTCGACGGCCAGGCGACCGATCTCTCGGGCGCGCTCTCCGGGGTGAGGCGCTCGCTTGCCGGATCCAACCTCGGCGCGGTCGTGCTCGCGAGCGACGGGGCCGCCAACCGCGGAGGGAACCCGGCCGACGCCGCGGCGGCTCTCGGCGTCCCTGTCTTCGCTCTCGGCGTAGGCGCGGTCTCGCCGCCGCCGGACGTCGTGGTCCGAGAGGTCCTGACGAACAGGATCTCGTACACGGAGGAGCGCCTGCCGATCGAGGTCCGGCTCTCCGGCGCCGGCTTCGGCGAAGACGAGATTGAGGTCCGGCTGACCGACGGGGATGCGCTCATCGATTCGAGACGCGTCCGCCTGCCCGACACCGGCGAGGAAGAGACCGTCACGTTCAGCGTCGTGCCGCAGACGGAGGGCGTGCACCGCTACAGCGTCTCGGTGCCGGCCGTCCAGGGTGAGCTCACGATCTCGAACAACACGCGTGTCGTCGCGACGACGACGCTCAAGGGAAGGCTCCGAGTGCTGCTTGCTGGCGGGAGTCCATCGTGGGACTTCGCCTTTCTCCGTCGCGGCCTTGAGGCGGATGCGAACGTTGAACTCACGGCTTTCGCGGAGCGCGGCGGCGCGGCACTCCCGGCCGGTTCACCCGGGCCCGAGACGAGGAGCGATCTCCTGTCCTACGACCTGGTCGTGCTGGTCGCCACCGATCTCGGCGATCCTCCCGTCCCCGGCGAGTGGATCGCAGACTTCGTTCGGGACCGGGGAGGCGGCCTTCTCGTCCTTGGGGTCCCGGAGCGCGCCGGCACGATCGGGGGGGACGACCTGGCGTCGCTCCTCCCGATCGTCGGCGAGGGCGCCGTCGGCGTCGAAGCCGAGACGCGCGTCGCGCTGACCGGTGAGGGCGAGCGTGCCCCGTCGGTCCGGGTCGCGGAGGGGCGGCGAGAGAACGCCGAGATCTGGGAGTCGCTGCCGCCCGTATGGACCGCTGCGAGCCCGTGGTGGGCGGCGCGACCCGACGCCGCGGCCCTCCTCGTCGGGCAGGGCGCGGCGCCGCGGGGTGGCTCGCCGATCGTCGTTGCGGCCCGCGAGGGCAGGGGCAACGTGATGCTCGTCGCCGCGCGGGGCATCTGGCGTTGGAAGATGGCCGGCCCGGAGGACCCCGACGTCTTCGACAGGTTCCTCGCCGGGGCATCGCGATGGCTCACGGCGCGCGGCGGGCTCGAGCGCGTCGCCGCGACGACCGACCGCGACGTCTACGCCTCCGGTGAACGCGTCGCCCTCTCCGCGCAGGTCTTCGGCGACGATCTCCGGCCGCTCGCGGGGGCGAAGGTCGAGGCCGGCGTCTCGACGGGTATCGGCTCGGCTCCGCTCCGCTCCGCGGTCCTCTCAGTGGAGGGCGACCGCTACACGGCCGTGCTCGAGCCGCTCCCTTCGGGAACCTACGTCTACGAAGTGCGGGCCACGAGAGACGACGAGCAGATCGGTTCGGCGTCGGGCGAGTTCGCCGTTGAGGCGTTCAGTCTGGAGGACGCCGAGGCGCGGAGGCGTCCGGCGATCCTGAGGGCGATCGCCGAGGCGACCGGCGGCGCGTACGTCGCCCCGGAGACGATCGACGATCTTCCTCCGACGGTCCCTCTCGAGCGGAGAAGCCGGACGCTCACGTATGAGTTCGAGCTCTGGAACTCCCCGTGGCTCCTCCTCTCGGCGGTTGGGCTCTTCGCCCTCGAGTGGACGCTTCGGCGCAGACGCGGGCTCCCCTGAGGCCTCTTCCCCTTCCTCTCCCTGAGGTGATCTTCCGATGTCCATCGAACGTGCGGCCGCGCTCGTCGCGGCCCTTGTGCTCCTGGCCCTGGCGCAGACCGCTTCGCCGTTCGCCGGGGCAGGCGTTGTCCTGAACGAGATTCTCTACGACCCCGCCGGCGCCGACGCGGGCGGGGAGTTCGTCGAGATCATGAACTGCGGACCCGGCGGCGTCCTCCTCACCGGATGGGTGCTCGAATCCGGAAACGGTGCAGGTCCCGACGACTGGACCGTCGAGTGGATCGGCGGCGAGTTTGACTATCTGGAGCCCGGCGGGATTCTCGTCGTCGGGGAGGACGGCGTCGTTCCGCCGCCGTCGTACGTGACCTCACTTGACCTCCAGAACGGACCGGACGGCGTTCGGCTGACCGACGGCGAGCGCGTCGTCGACGTCGTGGGGTGGGGTGAGCCGCTCTTCGCCGAGTACTGCGAGGGGCATCCTTGCGTCGACGTGGTCTCCGGCTCGAGCCTGGCGCGACTTCCGGACTGCTTCGATTCGAACGAGAACGACGCCGACTTCACACCGTGCCCGGCGCCGACCCCCGGAGCGCGGAACGCCGCGCCGGTCGACCTGTCGATCGACCTCGCCGACGCAGGCCGCGTCATCTTCGAGCCGGGCTCGACCGTCCGGTTCGCCTGCCGCGTGAGGAACGTGGGGTCGCTCACGATCGGCGAGTCGGACGCCCGGCTCGAGCTTTCGGTCGACGGTGAACCGGCGGCTCTCCTGGCAGTGCCGCCGATGGCGCCACGGGACTCGCTCGTCCTCGTGCTCGACTGGGCCCCGGCGACCGCGGGCTATCACCGCGCCGATGCGCGGCTCGACTGTCCGGAGGACGCCGAGGCCGACGACAATTCGGACTCGACGACCGTCACGGTCGGTGGCCCCGGAGGTATCGTTGCCCTGAACGAGATCATGCACTCCCCGACGGAGGAACAGACGGAGTGGGTCGAGTTCCGGAGTCTGTCTCCCCACACCATCGTTCTCGCAAGCTGGTCGCTCGGAGACGACATCGACGCGCACGCGATCGAGACTCGAGAGGCGGCGGTCGCGGCGCTCGAGCCGCGCGGCTTTCTTGTCGCGGCAAGGGACCGGTCCCTCGTCCCGGCCGACTCCATCCTCGTCGTGGAGACGGACGGTTGGGAGGCGCTCTCGGCGACCGACGTCGTGGTCCTGCTCGACCGGTTCGGGACGATCATCGACCGTGTCGCGTACGAGCGGTCGTGGGGCGGCTCGAAGGGCGTCTCGCTCGAGCGGGTGAGGCCCGAGATGCCGTCGCAGGAGCCCTGCAACTGGGGAGGATCGGTCTCGCCCGAGGGCGGGACGCCCGGCAGAACGAACAGCATTCACGTGGCGACGCTGCCCTCGGATGGACGGCTCTCCGCCGCGCCGAATCCGTTCTCGCCGGACGGCGACGGGCGGGACGATCGTGTCGTCGTACGCTTCGATCTTCCGGTCCCGACGGCGACCGCCCGCCTGACCGTCTACGATCTCGACGGACGGATGCGCGCGCTCCTCGCGGACCACGCACGCGTGTCGGGCACGACCGAGATCCTCTGGGACGGGCGCGGCTTGGACGGAGAACCGCTTCCCGCCGGGCTCTACGTCCTCGCGCTCGAGGCGATCAACGCGCGCGAGGGCGTCTTCGTCCGGGCGAAGGAGGCCGTCGGGATCGTCCGGTAGCGGGCGGCCGGAGACGCCGCGGGTTGGGAGGAGTCCCGGCCCTCGTGCGGTCGGTAGTGCTTGCAGCGGCCGTTCTGCTGCTTCTCGCGACGGCGGCGCCCGCGGCCTTCGAGCGGCGGTGGCCGGACGGTCGGAGCGCCGCAACGGCGGGAATCGATCTCGTTCTGTGCGATCGGCTCTCGCGTACTGCCCGGGAGAGCGAGGGAGTTGGCCGGCGTATCGTCGTCCGGTGCTCCGGCGGCGAGCTCTACGGCCTCGCTGCCGCGCGCGGCGGCGCCCTCTCGGTCGAACGCGAGTCGGGGCGAACGGTCGTCCGTGGCGAGGTGTCGTCCCTCGGCTCGCCGCTCTACAGGGAGACGACGCTCGGGCTCGCGGTCGAGCAGTGCGTCGGGAGCGAGTCCGTGGTCGCGGTCGGCGCGAACGCCCTGGGCATCACCGCCGATGGGTACGAAGGAAAATGGGCGATCGGCATCGACGCGGCCGTGGCGAGGCGGGTGCTCGGCCGCTTCGATCTGCTCGCGTCGCTCGAGAACCTGAACGAGCCGACGATCGGCGGGGATATCGTCGCGAGGACCGCGACGTGCGGCATCGTGCTGTCGATGGACCGTCTGACGCTCGGGCTTGTCTCCGAGCGCGAGGCGGGGTTCGAGGCCTCGAGCGCACTCCTCATCGAGGCCGACGTGACACCCGGGGCGCGCGTGCGCGCCGGCTTCGCGACCGCTCCGACGGTGACCTCGATCGGCTGCGGGCTCGGCGGCGCACCCGCCGCGCCTCCGTACATCCCGCTCGTTGATCTCGCACTCTCCTGGCATCCCCGGTTGGGAGTGAGCACCTTTGTCACGCTCACCATGCAGTTCGGGGCGGAGCGCCGGTAGGCCTGTCGGTCGCCAACGGCACACCGGTCGCGCGGGCCTCGCGCTCGCGCTTCTCGGCATCGCGGTCGCCGGATGCGCGTTCGCGGCATCGGTGGACGCGGGCGGCTTGCCGGACGCTCTCTCCGCCGGAGACTCCCCGGGTGGCTCCGAAGCGGACACGTCGTGGATCGATCCGTCGGCGCTGCTCGACGCGATCCTCGAGGGGGCGCTCGCGGGAGAGGAGTGCGAGCCTGAGATTCTCGAGGAGGCGGAGCGGCTGCTCCGGGAGGCGGCGGCAATGCGGGCGCGCCCCGTCGACGTGAACGGCGCCACGCTCGCTGCGCTCCTGCGCGTTCCCTGGATCGACGTGCCGACGGCGATTCGGATTCTCGCGTTCCGACGCGAACGCGGGCTCGTGCGCTCGGTCGACGAGCTCGCCGACGGCGCGGGCGTCGACGCGGCGACGCTCGAGCGGATTCGCCCCTATCTCACGGCGGCGCCGCGGCGTGCCGGCCACGTCATCGGTCGCGCAGGGCCCGCGGAACCGCTCGCGCCAGGACCCGGGGAGACACGCGCGCTTCTCTCTTCCGTGCGGCTCCGGTCGTCCGCGACGGTGGGAGGGGCCGGACCGGAGTCGTGCCGCTGGCCGGGACCGGCGGTCGGCGCCTTCGTGCGGGTCCGGGGAGCCCCCGGTGCGAACGTCACGGTCGGGGCGGCCTTCGAGAGGGATCCGGGTGAGACGGCGCTCGCCGACCACGCGGCCTTTCACGTGACGTGGAGGGCTGCGGAGGACCGCGACGGCCTGCCGGGCATCCGCGTCGTCGCCGGCGATCTTCGAGTCCGGTGGGGACAGGGCCTCGTGGCCGGAGGCGGCGGATTCGGGGCCGCATCGTCGTATCCACTTCCGTCGGACCGAGGCTCCGGGTACGACGGTGCTTCGGAGTCGGGCGTCCGGCGGGGCGTCCTCGTCCGGATCGAACGCGGGAGGGCCCGTGCCTCGCTCCTCGCGGCGAGGACGCGTCTCGACGCCACGCTGGACCGCGGCGGGCTCGTCACGTCGATCCGCTCGTCGGGATACCACAGGACGGAGGGAGAGAGGGCGGCAGTCGGAGCCCTCACGGAGCGCGCGCTCGGCGCCCGGATCGCGTTTGCGATTCGATCGGGCATCGAACTCGCGGCAACGGGTCTCCGGGTCGCGTACGATCCGGCGTTCGCGCCGCGAGATCCTCTGCGTGACCGCTTCGGGTTCTGCGGAAGCGGGATCGACCTCTTCGGCGCGGACTTCAGGATGTCGCTCGGCGCGTGGCGCTGCGCCGCCGAGGTTGCCTCGGGATCGAACGGAGGAGGGGCCTGCATCGTCGCCGGTGCAGCGCGTCTGGGCGCCGCACGCGTGCGGATCGGATGGGCCCACGCCGACCCCGAATACGAGGCTCCTCTCGGAGGCGCTCTGCCGGGGGTCTCGGGCGGCTCGAACGGCAACAGCGTCTGGATTCAGGGAGCGGTGGATCTGGGGAGGCGGCTCGACGTCCGCGCCTCGGCGCGCGCGCGGACACAGCCGTGGCGTGGATACGCCGCGGAACTGCCTGAGCCCTCGTTCCGGGGGGCGATCGGCCTCGACCTGGACATCGCACGCGCCGGACGCGTCTCCGTGGATCTCACAGAGGTTCGGTCGCTCGAGGAGGACGGTGAGCCCGTCGCGACGACCTCGCGGACCGATCGCTCGTCGGCCGCGACGTTCGCGATCGCGGGCGATCCGCGCGTGACGCTCTTCGCGAAGACAAGGACGGCGGCGTCGGCCGGCGCCGAGATCGGACGCGTCGCCGTCGCCGGAGCCCGCGTCGAAGTGGCGATCGGGGAGGCCTTCGAACTCAGCGCCGGGGCCGCGGGAGTCACGAAGCGGGGGTCCGTCCGCCCTGTCGTCGTACCCGAACCCAGGCTCTCGGGCGAGTTCGGGCTTCGCTCCTTGAACGTCTCCGGAACACGATGGTATATTCGGGTTCGAGGCGGCCTGCCCGCCGGCATCGGCGCGGCTCTCCGTCTCGGTGGCGGCGCGGGCACCAGCGGCGTCGAACTCGGTCTCGGGTTCGATTTTGCCGGGGGCGCCGTCCCGCCGCCTCTCTCACCTCGTGACCGCTGACGAGCCTCGACTTCCGAAGGAGACTCCCATGAGCGCAGACAACGGACCGGCAGGCGGGCTGGCCGAGCTCGAGCGCACGTACGCGCCGCACGAGGCGGTGCTCGAAGCCTCGCGGTGCCTCCTCTGTGAGGAGCCGCCGTGCAACAAGGGCTGTCCCGCGGGCGTCGACGTGAGGCGGTTCGTCCGGAAGATCAGGTTCGGGAACTTCCGGGGCGCGGCGAGGCTCATCCGCGACGCGAACGTCCTCGTCGGGGTCTGCGGGCGCGTCTGCCCGCAGGAGATGCTCTGCATGGAGCACTGCACGCGGGCGAACCTCGACACTCCGATCGATATCGCCGGCCTGCAGCGCTTCGCGGGCGATGTCGAGATCGGAACGCTCGCACCGCTGCCCCAGACGGAGCCCGAGCGCACGGCCCGGGTCGCGATCATCGGGGCGGGACCCGCTGGACTCGCCGCCGCGGCCGAACTGCGGAAGGCCGGCTACGCCGTCGACGTCCGCGAGCGCGCCGGCGTCGCCGGGGGCGTGCTGACGCGCGGCATCCCGCCGTTTCGGCTCGACCCCGCGTTCGTGCGAAGCGAGATCGACTTCGTCCGCCGTCTCGGCGCAGACTTCCATTTCGATGAAGCGGTCTCGAGCGTCGACGCCCTCTTCGATGAGGGATTCGATGCCGTCTTCATCGCCGCGGGGCTCTGGAGACCGTACCGGCTCGGTATCGACGGCGCGGACCTGGATGGGGTGCTCGTGGCGGGCGAGTTCCTCGAGTCCGTGGCGCTCGGGGAAACTCCGGACATCGGCGACGCCGTCGTCGTCGTGGGCGGCGGGAACGTGGCGCTCGACGCGGCGACCGCAGCGCGGAGGCTCGGGGCCGGCCGCGTGACGGTGGCGTGTCTCGAGTCGTTCGAGGAAATGCCGGCGTTCCGTTCGGAGATCGAGGAGGCGCGGAGCGAGGGCATCGAGTGCCGGACGAGGACCAGGCCCGTGCGATTCCGGGGGAAGGACGGGCGCGTCGCCGCCTACGAAGGCGTGGGGATCCGCTGGAAGGAGCCTGACCTCCTGGTGCCGTCGAACGCGGAGGACGTGCCGGGCACCGACTTCTCGATCAAGGTTGACACTGTGATCGTCGCGATCGGTCAGGGCGTGCTCGACCGGTTCGAAGGTCTCGAGACCGACGACCGTGGTCTCGTCAAGGTCGACGCCGAATCGATGGCGACATCTCGGCCGGGCGTCTTCGCCGGCGGAGACGCCGTGAGCGGGGGGGCGACGGTCGTTCAGGCCGTGGCGGAGGGGAAGCGGGCCGCGGCCGCGATCGCGGCGTACATCGAAGGAAGCGACCCGGGTGCGGCCGCCGAGGGCGGATGGGAAGGAGGAGTGCGATGAGCGGGATCGATCTCTCGGTGGAGTTCTGCGGGATCCGCTTTCCGAATCCGTTCGTGCTGGCCGCGGCGCCGCCGACCGACAGCGCGGAGATGATCGCCCGCGGATTCGACGCGGGATGGGGAGGCGCCGTCGTGAAGACGCTCGGCCTCGAGCACGTACCTGTCTACCTCGTCTCCCCGATGATGGCCGGGCTGTCCTACGAGGACAAGAGCCTCATCGGGCTCGAGAACATCGACCTCATCTCGGAACGCGATATCGGCGAGGTCCTCGAGGAGGTGACCGACCTCAAGCGGCGCTACCCCGACAACGTCCTCATCGTGAGCGTGATGGCCTCCAGCGAGGACGACTGGAAGGAGATCACCCGGAGGGTCCAGGACGCCGGGGCGGATATGATCGAGTGCAGCTTCTCCTGTCCGCACGGCATGCCCGAGCGCGGGATGGGCTCGGCGGTCGGCCAGGACGCGGATCTGACGTACGAACGGGCGCGGTGGGTCGTCGAGGCCGCGAGGGTGCCGGTGCTCATCAAGCTCACCCCGAACGTGACCGACATGCGGCCGATCGCGGAGCGCGTCAGGGAGGCCGGGGCGGCAGGCGTTACAGCGATCAACACGGTGAAGGGCCTCCTCGGATTCGACGTCGAGACCTTTGCGCCGATCCCGAGCGTCGCCGGGAAGTCGACGGCGGGCGGGCTCTCCGGCCCGGCGGTCAAGCCGATCGCGCTCCGGTTCGTCTCCGACGTCGCGAAGGACGTCGGGATCCCGGTGGCCGGCGTCGGGGGCGTCGTCACCTGGCGTGATGCCGTCGAGTTCATGCTGGCGGGCGCAGGGATCGTCGAGGTCTGCACGGCCGTCATGCGGTACGGCTACGACATCGTCGAAGAGCTGACCGAGGGCCTCGCGCTCTACCTTGAGGATCGCGGCCTGGCGTCGCCCGGTGACCTCGTGGGGAAGGGGCTTGCGAACGTCGTCTCGCACGAGGAACTCTCCCGCGAGTTCAAGACCGTCGCGACGATCGACCGGGATCTCTGTGTCGGGTGCGGAGGCTGCGTCGTCGCGTGCCGGGACGGTGGCCACCAGGCGGTCGCGTTCCCGGATGACGCGGCTCCCGGAGAGGAGCGGATCCCCGTCGTCGACGACGAGAAGTGCATCGGATGTGGTTTCTGCAGGACGATCTGCCCGATCGACGGGTGCATCTCGATGGAAGAGCGCGAGGAGTTGCGCGCCGGGGCCTGACGTGCTATCTTGCGGGTAGGTGAACGTCAGTCACATCCTGGGAGGGGCCGGTCACCGCGCCTCGCATCCCCCAGACGCCTCACGATGCCGGCGGGTCCGAGTGCGCCGCCGGGCTCACGCCGCGGCTCCTGATCTGCGGACGTCCCGTGACCCTCGCGGCTTGATCGCGAAGGGACCGGACATTCGCGGCGCGGGCGGCGCGGAGGGGAGCTGCACGATGCGATGGATAGCTTCGGTTCTGATCGTCCTCGCGGTCGCCGGCGCCGGCGTGGCGGAGACCTACAACACGCCGGTCATCGACGGCACGATCTCGATCGGTCCGGATGACTGGGACGCGACCGACCACGCCTACAGCGAGGCGGCCGACGACAACCGGTACTACCCCAACGATCCGGATCTCACCGATCTCTACGTGACCTGGAACGCCGACACGCTCTACGTCGGTCTCGTGACGGAGCGCGATCCCGGCGGCTTCGGCAACGGCTACCTGCTCTGGATCGACATCGACGCGCAGGACGGGATCACCGGCGCGACCGACTTCTCCGGCGCCGACTACTTCCCCCGGCGGGTCACGTTCAGCACGATGGGAGCCGACGTGATCGTTGGAGGGTGGAGCCTGCCGGACAACATGGATGTGAAGTTCTGCGGCGTCCCGGAGTCAACCTCGGACGTCCCCGGCGCTCGCGGCGTCTCGGACGAGGTGACGCGCCACATCGAGGCCGCGATCCCCTGGGACGCGATCTACGACTCCATTCCGCCGCCTCCGAGGGCGGTGCCGACCGGCACGACGCTCCGGTTCATCGCGGCGATCGTCGGCGGCGACAACACAGGCGCCTACGACGCGATGCCGACCAGCACGACGGGCGCCGAATCCGATCCCGTGACGCCCTTCGACGCAACGACGGATCTCGACGTCTACCACGAGATCGTCGTCGACGCGAACGCCGACGGCATCCCCGACACCGGGTACACGCCTGTGGAGCGGGGGAGCTGGGCGAAGGTCAAGTCGCTCTACACGGAGTAGCGCCGAACCGGCGCGCTTCCTGGAAGACGTGAAGGACGCGGGGGCCGCGGCGACGTGGCCCCCGTCTGTCTCCCGGGTCGTCGGGCCTTGTGGCCGGGAGGTGCGCGTCCTAGAATGGATGGCGGTGTCCGGTCTGAGAAGGACGGGAGGACGCGCCGATGAGGGGAGAGCTCGTCAGGATCGAAGCCGAGGACGGACTGGAACTGGTCGGCTTCTACGCGGCGCCCGAGGGCGGCGCATCGACCGCCGTCCTGCACGTGCACGGCCTCGCGGGCAATTTCTACGAGAACCGTTTCGTGGACGCGGTCTCCCGGGACGTCCTCGCGCGGGGCGCGGGCTTCCTGTCGGTGAACAACCGGGGTCACGAGTACCGGTCGGACAATCTGCTCGGGGACGGAGCCGAGACGATCTCGGCGCTCGGCGGCGCGAGCTGGGAGGTCTTCGAGGAGAGCGCTCACGACGTCGGCGGCTGCGCACGCTATCTGGCGTCGCGCGGTCACGAGCGCATCGTCTTCGAGGGGCACAGCCTGGGATGCAACAAGATCGTGCACTACCTTGTCTCGCGGAGCGTCCCCGAGGCGGCGGGAGTCGTGCTCCTGGCGCCACCCGACATCTACGGGCTGCGCGACCGCGGCGCCGACGGCGGGCTCTCGGAGGTTCTCCGCGAGGCCCGGGCCCTCGTCGCCGCGGGAGCCGGGGAGACGGAAATGGCGAGCGCGGGCTACGTCGTTCCCATTTCGGCTGCGACCGTCGTCGGGATGTACGGGGACCCCGGGGCGAGCGACATCTTTCCGTTTCGACTCGGCTCGGCCGCCGCCTTTCCCCATCTCGAAGAGATTGCGCTCCCCGTGCTCGTCGTCTACGGGTCGGTCGACGAGGCGGCGGTTGTCCCCGTCGACGAGGCGGTCGCCGCGCTCGAAGGCGCGCTGGCGGCGTCGCCGCGCGTCGAGGCGGTCGTGATCGAAGGCGGCAACCACGTGTACTGGGGCTTCGAGGGTCGCGTGGGGAGAGCGGTCGGGGGCTTCGTCGGCTCGCTCCTCGACGGCGAGCCATCCTCCTAGGAGGCGGGACGTGGCGATCTTCATCCACGGTGGGAGACTCGTGTCGGCGGTCGACTCGTTCGACGCCTCGATCCTCGTAGAGGACGGGCGGATCGCAGCCGTGGGGCAGGACCTCGACCCGCCACCGGGCGCCGAGATCTGCGACGCGTCCGGCAAGCTCGTTCTGCCCGGCGTCGTCGACGTGCACGTTCACGTCGGCCTCGAGCTTCGCGGCCACCGTTCGTCGGGTTTCGAGGAGACGACGCGAGAGGCCGCGCTCGGCGGCGTCACGACGTTTCTGACCTACGCGCACCCCGAGCCCGGCGAGTCTCTCGTCGACGTGGTCGAGCGGCGCAGGCGTGAGGCCGAGGGGCGGGCCTGCATCGACTACGGCCTTCACGCGGCGCTCGTGCGCTGGAACGAGCGCGAGGACGACGAGATCCTGGCGCTGATCGAGTCGGGCATCCCGTCCTTCAAGGCCTACACGGCATACTCGGACGCGGGTCTCCGAAGCGACGACGAGGAGCTCTACCGGGCGCTCCTCTTGACGGGCCAGAACGACGCGATCGTCGAGGTCCACTGCGAGAACGAGTGGATGATCGACATGCGCGCCAGGCGCGCCGTGGAAGAGAACCGGCTCTCGGCGATCGATCACGCAAGGAGCCGTCCCGGCTACGTCGAGGGAGAGGCCGTCGCGGCGGTGCTCCGAGCGGCCTACGACGCGGGAGCGCCGGTCTACATCGTCCACGTCTCAAGCGGCGAGGGAATCGAAGCGATCGGGGAGGCCCTCGATCTCGGGGTCGAGGTCTACTGCGAGACGTGTCCGCAGTTCCTGCTCCTCGACGAGGATCTGCTCACGCGGCCTGACGGCCACAGGTACGCGACGTGTCCACCCCTCCGGACGGCTCCGCACCGCGAGGCGGTCTGGGAGGGCCTCGAGGACGGCCTCGTCTCCGCGGTCGCAACCGACCACTGCGCGTTTGCTGCCGCAGAGAAGGACGCAGGTGCGGAGGACTTCCGGAAGATCCCGATGGGCCTGCCGGGTGTCGGGACGCTTCTGCCGCTCATGTGGCACTTCGGCGTCGGCGGGGGACGCATGAGCGAGAACGAACTCGTCGACCGCCTCTCCACGAACCCATGCGAGATCTTCGGGCTCCATCCGGCGAAGGGAAGCCTCGCCGTGGGTACCGACGCGGATCTTGTGATCTTCGACCCCGACCTTGAAAGGACGATCTCGCCGGCGCTCATCGGGGGTCACGCAGACTACACCGCATACGACGGGTGGGAGACGCGCGGCTGGCCGGTCTCCACGATGGTGCGCGGCGCCTGGGTCGTGAAGGACCGCCAGCTCGTCGGCTCCCTCGACCACGGGCGGTTCGTCCCCCGCGGGAAGGCCTGCCGCCGCCCCGGCCGGCGCTGACCGCATCGGCGCGACCCGCCCCCGCCCGAAGGCCCGCGAAGAATCCGCTTGCGCGCCTCGCGTTCGGGTCCTCCGGGACGCCGTCCGGGTGAATGGCGTTGACACAACCGACGGCGGGGCGTACCCTTATAGGTTCCAAAGCGCCCTTTCTTCGGGCCTTCTTCCGATCCGAGGGGACCGGCGCCGCGCAACGCCGCGGCTCCGCCGCGCACCGCTCGGAAGGGGGTATTGTGTCTTCCGGAAGCTCCTCGAGGACCATCATCACAGGCGGAGCGATCGTCCCGGACCCGCGGAACGGCGTCGTCATGAAGGACGCCGCGGTCGTGATCGAGGGGGGACGCGTGCGATCGGTCGGCCCCGCCGGTGAGATCTCCAGGGCCGGCGATGTCGAGACGATCGACGCAACGGGCCGGCTTGTCATGCCGGGTCTCATCAACGCGCACACGCATCTCTACAGCTCGCTCGCGAGAGGCATCACGAGCGAGATCGCTCCGTCGGCGAACTTCGTCGAGATCCTCGAGCACCTCTGGTGGCCGCTCGACGGCGCCCTCACGCTCGACGACGTAAGGTCGTCGGCGATGGCCGGGGCGCTCGACCTCGTGCGGAACGGGACCACGACGATCGTCGACCACCACGCGGGTCAGTCTGCCGTCGCTGGAAGCCTCGATGCCGTCGCGGACGGCGTGCTCTCGATCGGGCTCAGGGCGAACCTCTGCTACGAGGTGACCGACAGGCTCGGTTCCGAAGCGAGCGCCGCGGGGCTGGCCGAGAACGAGCGCTTCGCCCGGCGCGTGAGAGACGGGCGAGGTGAGGCCGAGGCGACCGGCGGACCGCCGTCCCTTCTCGGGGCAAGCGTCGGGCTGCACGCCGCATTCACTGTGGACGACTCGACGCTCGATCGAGCCGCCGGGATCGCAGCCGATCTCGGCGTCGGCTGCCACCTGCACGTCGCCGAGGCCGTCTCCGACGAGGAAGAGAGCCTCCGGCGATCGGGCGTGAGGGTCGTCGAGAGACTGATGAAGCACGGCGTGCTGGGTGCCTCGACGCTCACGGCGCACTGCAACCACATCGATCCGACGGAGATGGCGATCCTGAGGGAGACCGGAACGGCCGTCGTGCACAACCCGCAGTCGAACATGAACAACGCGGTGGGCACGGCGCCGGTGCCGATCTTCCTGGAGGAAGGTCTGCTCGTCGGCCTCGGCACCGACGGGTTCACTCCGAGCATGTTCGACGAGATGAAGGTCGCGAATCTGATCCATCGGCACGAGGCCGGGGATCCGGCCGTCGGCCACGACGTCGCGGCGAGGCTCTGCTTTGAGGGGAACCCGGAGATCGCGTCGCGGCTCTTCGGCGAGCCGATCGGCACGCTGGCGCCCGGCGCCCCCGCCGACATCATCGTCCTGGAATACGATCCGCCGACGCCGTACGCGAACGGCAATCTCCCCGGCCACGTCATCTTCGGCCTCACCGGGTGGATGGTCGAGACGGTGATCGTGAACGGCCGGCAGATCATGCGGAGCCGCGAGTTCACGGAGGTCGACGCCGCGGCGGTCGCCGCGGAGGCGCGCGAGCGCGCCGCGGCGCTCTGGTCGAGGGTCTGACGGCCGTTCCGGCGCGCCGAAGAACGGGGAGATCGAAGCGTGGGCACAAGGGGTGCGATCGTCGAGTCCTTGATCTGCGCGAAGTGCTCGCGGGAACTCGCGGCCGGTGAGGCCGGGATGACCTGTCCCGACTGCGGGATCGAGGGAATCCTCGACGTCCGGTACGACTACGATGCCATGGCCGGCGCGCTCTCCCGGGAGGATCTCGAGCGGTCACGCGAGAACTCGCTCTGGCGGTATCTGCCGCTCCTGCCCGTCAGCGACGCGACGAAGCTCCCGCCGCTCCGTACGGGGTGGACGCCGCTCGTGAGCGCGCCCGGCGTCCTCGGGCTCGACAGGCTCTACATCAAGGACGAGAGCCCGAACCCGACCGCGTCGCTCAAGGACCGGGCGACCGCCGTGGCGATGGCGCGCGCGCTCGACGAGCACGTGGGCGCCGTCGCTGCCGCCTCAACGGGGAACGCGGGCTGCTCGCTCGCGGGCTTCGCGGCCGCCACGGGCCTGCCCTGCTTCATCTTCGTTCCGAGAAGCGCTCCCCGGCCGAAGGTCGCCCAGCTCCTCGTCTACGGGGCCACGGTCTTCGCCGTCGACGGCAGCTACGACGACGCGTTCGAACTCGCGACAGAGGCGATCCAGCGGTTCGGCTGGTACAACAGGTGCTGCGCGGTCAATCCGTTCCTCGTCGAAGGCAAGAAGACCGTCGCGTTCGAGATCTGCGAGGCGTTGCGCTTCGGCGTGCCCGACAAGGTCTTCGTGCCCGTCGGTGACGGGTGCATCATGAGCGGCACGTACAAGGGGTTCTACGAGTTCATGCGGCTCGGTCTGACGCGTCGCGTTCCGAAGCTCATCGGCGTCCAGGCGGAGGGCTGCCAGCCCGTGAAACGCGCCTTCGACGGCCGCTGCGACGTGGAGCCGTGCGAGGCCTGCACGCTCGCCGACAGCATCGCCGTGGGGCACCCCAGGAACTGGCGCAAGGCCGTGAAGGCCGTCCGGGCGAGCGAAGGCGAGATGATCACGGTGACCGACGACGAGATCACCGCTGCGATCGGCGATCTGGCGCGCGCCACGGGCATCTACGGCGAACCCGCCGGCGTGACGGCGTTCGCGGGACTTCGGAAGGCTGTCGAGCGCGGCGAGGTCGGACGGAGAGAGACGGTCGTCGTTCTCATGACCGGAAGCGGTCTCAAGGACACCGAGAGCGCACTGCGCGCCGCCGGTGCCCCGATCGAGATCGGACGTTCCATCGAAGACGTCGAACATGCGCTCTCCGGCTCGGGACAGGGAAGGACGTAGAACGCGATGCGGGTATCGCTCGTCGTGAACGGCGAAGAGCGGACGGCCGAGGTGGCACCGGCCGCGACGCTCCTCGAGCTTCTGCGCGAGGGACTCGGGCTTACCGGCACGAAGCGCGGCTGCGGGCGCGGCGAGTGCGGCGCGTGCACGGTGCTCATGAACGGCAGGCCCGTGAACTCCTGCATCGTATTCGCGGCGCAGTGCCAGGGGGCGAGCGTCGTGACCATCGAAGGGCTCACGGAGGGCGGCTCCCTCGATCGCATCCAGAGGGCGTTCGTCGAGGCGGGCGCCGTCCAGTGCGGGTTCTGCACGCCCGGGATGATCATGTCGGCCGCGGCTCTCCTCGAGGCGAATCCGAGCCCGAGCCGCGCCGAGATCGAAGAGGCGATCTCCGGGAATCTGTGTCGGTGCACCGGCTACGTGAAGATCATCGACGCCATTGAAAGGGCCGCGCGCTCCGGGAGATCGTAGAGCGCGCAGGGGGCCCGGCGACGGGAAAGGGGCGAGGCAGTATGGAGTATCGGGAGAAGGGGAATCTGATCTTCATCAGGCTGCACCAGGACGACGATCTCTTCGCGAGCCTCGAGGAGATCTGCGCGGCCTGCGAGGTCAAGGTGGGGATCGTCGTTTCGGCGATCGGGATGCTCAAGCAGGCGGAACTCAAGTACTTCATCGAGTCCGGCAACTACTCGCCGGTCCTCTATCCGGAGCCGCTGGAGCTCGTCTCCATGACCGGCAACATCATCTTCCAGGAAGGCGAATACCACTTCCACCTGCATGCCGTCCTGGCCGAGGAGAACAAGAACGCCCTCGCAGGCCATCTCTCGAAGGGCAAGGTCAACGCGACGAACGAGATCGTCATTCTGAAGACCGACATTCCCGCGGAGCGGAAGCTTGACGAGGCGACAGGCCTCATGGCCCTGGCCTTCAGATAGGGGGCGGCATGGCGTCGACACCGATCGAGCTTCGAGACATCACGCGCGTCGTCAGGCGCGACGTGCTCACGATGCTCCTCGAGGCCGGCTCCGGCCACGCGGGAGGGTCGCTCTCGGCCGTGGATGTCCTCGTGGCGCTGTACTGGCAGGTCATGAACGTGCGGCCCGAGAGGCCCGGCTGGGAGTCCCGCGACCGCTTCGTGCTTTCGAAGGCCCACGCCTCCCCGGCGCTCTACTCCGTGCTGGCGCGCCGCGGGTACTTCGACGTCCGCGATCTCCTCACGTTCCGCAAGCTCAAGTCCAAGCTTCAGGGGTTTCCCGATATGCACAAGACGCCCGGAATCGACGCCTCGGTCGGCTCGCCGGGCCAGGGGCTCTCGATCGCGAACGGCATCGCGATCGCCGCGAAGCGCGCGGGCGTCGCCTTCCGCGTGTACTGCCTCATGGGTGACGGGGAGGCCCACGAGGGTCAGGTCTGGGAGGCCGCGATGACCGCGGCGCACCACAACCTCGACAACGTCTGCGCGATCATCGATCGCAACATGATGATGGGTGACGGGAGCACCGAGGAGATCGTAGCTCTCTCGCCGCTCGCCGACAAGTGGCGGACATTCAACTGGTTCGTCATCGAGGCGGACGGCCACGACATCGAGCGCCTGCTCGCGGCCTTCAGCCAGGCGTCGTCGGTCAAGGGCCGTCCGACGCTCGTCCTCGCGAGGACGGTGAAGGGGAAGGGAGTGCCCTTCATGGAGGGCAAGGCCGAGTGGCACGACCGGAAGCTGACCGAGGAACTCTACGAGGAAGCCATGAAGGCCCTCTCGTGACGCGATCGGCCGCGGGAGGCCTGGGGAGTTTTCTATGGCCGAGATGGGACTGGTGGACATCCACCACAGCGTAGTCGAGACCGAGGCAACGAACCGCGGGTACGAGCGCGGCCTCATCGAGCTGGCAGAGCGCGGGACCGACATCGTCGTCATGGACGCCGACCTCGCGAGTTCGAGCGGTACGACGGAGTTCCGGAAGCGCTTTCCCGAGCGCTTCATGGACATCGGGCTCTGCGAGCAGGACATGATCGGAACGGCGGCGGGTCTGGCCCTCGCGGGGAAGTGCGTCTTCGTGACGACGCACGGTATGCTCGCGGCCGGGAAGGCCTGGGACATCATCCGGTCGACGATCTGCTACGGCTCACTGAACGTGAACATCTGCGGCGCCGACGCCGGCCTCTCGGCCGGCGGTGCCGGAGGATCCCGGCAGTCGCTTGAGGACATCGCCGTCATGCGGACGCTACCGGGGATGACGGTCGTCGTACCGGTCGATTCGGTCGAGGCGAAGAAGGCCACGATGGCCGCCGCACGCATTCCGGGACCGGTCTATCTCAGGTTCGCGGCGTCGAGGGTGCCGATCGTGACGACGAACATGACACCCTTCACCGTCGGACAGGCCGCCGTCTACCGCCAGGGCGGGGACGCGACGATACTGGCCTCGGGCGTCATGGTCTACCAGGCGCTCAAGGCGGCGCGTCTTCTGGAGGACGAGAACACGAGCGTGCGCGTCGTCAACTGTCACACGGTGAAGCCGCTCGACCACGCGATCGTGAACCGGGCGGCCGTCGAGACCGGAGCGCTCGTGACGGCAGAGGAGGGCTCCACGGTCGGCGGGCTCGGCGGTGCCGTCGCAGAGGGGCTGGCGCAGGCGAGTCGGCCGACGCCGCTCAAGATCGTGGGGATCGGCGATCGTTTCGGGGAGTCCGGTGAGCACGAAGATCTGCTCACGCACTTCGGCCTGACGCCGCGCGCGATCGCGGGTGCGGTGCGCGAGGTGATATCGAGGAAGAGGGCGCCAGGCGTGCCGAACGAGGGCACCAGGAGCGCCGTGTAGGCGACACGAGAGATCCGCAGTGAGCAGGGCGTTTCAGCCCGTACCCCAAGGAGGGCAGAATGTTCGCGGAGAGGATGGACCGACTGGGCACCGAGACGGCGTTCGAGGTTCTCGCAAAGGCGCGGAAGCTCGAGGCGCAGGGCAGGGAGATCGTGCACCTCGAGATCGGGGAGCCGGACTTCGATACGCCCGACAACATCAGGAAGGCTGCCGAGAAGGCGATCTGGGACGGTCAGACGCACTACGGGCCGTCGGCCGGCCTCGTGGACGTGCGAGAGGCCATCTGCGAGTACTTCGCCAAGGACCGCGGGGTCGAGTACACGCCGGAAGAGGTCGTGCTGACGCCCGGCGGCAAGCCGATTATCTTCCTCCCCATACTCGCGCTCGTGGATCACGGCGACGAGGTGATCTACCCGAATCCCGGGTATCCGATCTACGAGTCGGCCATCAACTTCGCCGGCGGAAAGGCCGTGCCGCTCAAGCTGTCCGAGGATCGCGATTTCCGCTTCGACGTGGCCGAGCTCGAGGAGAAGATCAACCCGAACACGAAGATGCTCATCATCAATTCGCCCCAGAACCCGACCGGCGGCGTCCTCGAGATGTCCGATCTCGAGCGCATCGCCGAGCTCGCGAATGAGAACGACGTCGTCGTGCTCTCCGACGAGGTCTACGCGAAGGTCCTGTACGAGGGCGAGCACCACTCGATCGCCGCGCTGCCCGGGATGAAGCAGCGGACGATCCTGATGGACGCGCACTCCAAGACCTACGCGATGACCGGATGGAGGCTCGGATACGCAGCGATGCCGAAGCCGATCGCGGAGAAGCTGACGAAGCTGAACACCAACATCTACTCCCACGCGACGACGTTCGTTCAGATCGCCGGCGCCGAGGCGCTGCGCGGGCCGCAGGACGCGGTCGAGAAGATGGTCGGGATCTTCAAGGAACGGAGGGACGCCATCGTCGACGGGCTCAACGAGGTCAAGGGGTTCACGTGCCTGCGGCCGAAGGGCGCCTTCTACGTCTTCCCGAACGTCACGGAGACCGGGATGTCCTCGAAGGACCTCGCCGACAAGCTTCTCCAGGAGGCCGGAGTCGCCTGCCTCTCGGGGACCTGCTTCGGCTCGTTCGGAGAGGGCTATCTCAGGTTCAGCTACGCGAACTCGCTCGACAACATCAAGAAGGCGGTAGCGAACATCCGGCAGTTCATGGAGTCCGCCTAGACCCTCGGGGCGGCGCGGCCGCCGTCGGGCGGCCGCGTCGCCATCGCACACGATCGGAGAAGAGAGATGGTCTCCGCCGTCGTCCTGGCCGCGGGCCAGTCGAAGCGTATGGGCGAGAAGAAGGAGCTGCTGCCGGTCGGCGGCGAGCCGATGATCGCCCGTGTCATGGACGCTCTGCTGCGCTCTGAGAAGATCGACGAGATCGTCGTCGTGCTCGGAGCGCGCGCGGACGCCGTCGGTCTGGCCCTTTCCGGCATCTCGGACGAGCGCGTCGAGTTCGTGGGCAACGCGCGGTACGCCGAGGGAATGGGCACGTCGCTCGCGCAGGGCGCCCGCGCCTGCTCCTGGGGCACGGAGACGATCCTGGTCGTCCTCGGGGACGCCCCGTTCGTCCGCACAGAGGACGTCGAGCGACTGATCGAAGCGGCCGGAGAGGGCGCCCGGATCGTCGTGCCGGTCTCCGCCGGCCGGCGCGGGCATCCCGTCGTCTTCGACGGCACCTACCGCGAGGCGCTGGAGTCGCTGGACGGCGATGCGGGCGCCAGGGCGATCCTCGAGAGGGAGTCGGGGGTCGTCCGCGAGATCGAGATCGACGACGAGTGGTTCCTCGTCGACATCGACACCCGCGACGACTACGAGGCTGTCAAGGACCGTCTCGGCGGCGCGGTCGACTGAACGCAGCGGGGGGAGCGACGACCTCGCCCGGGGCTCCGGACCCGCGGCGAGGCCGCGCTCTTCCGACCGGAGGTAGAGAGGTGGCCACTCGGCCCGTGGAGATCTACAGCGAGGTCGCGCGGATGCATCGCGACGGCCAGTCGGGCGTGCTCTGCACCGTGATCGCGGTCGACGGATCGACACCCAGAAGCGCCGGAGCGAAGATGGTCGTACACGCCGACGGACGGACGCTGGGGTCGGTGGGTGGCGGCGCCGTCGAGGCCGACACGATCAGGGAGGCGCTCTCGATGATCGGGAGCGACGCGCCGCGGACCCTCGACTTCCGGCTCGACGAGGAGAGTGAGCTTGCGTGCGGCGGCGAGATGCGCGTCTACCTCGAACCGATCACGCCCGGGCAGGCGGTGATCGTCGTCGGTGGGGGGCACGTCGGCCTCGCCGTGGCGCGCGTCGCGTCCGATGCCGGTCTCCGCGTGACCGTCGTCGACGACCGCGCGGACATTCTGAGCGAGGAGCGATTCCCACGGGCCGAGCGGCGTCTCGTAGGAGGCACCGAGCTTCTCGACGGGGATCTCGACGTCGGGGAGTCGTCCATCGTCGTCGTCGTGACGCGCGGGCACCTGCATGACGAGGAGTGGGTGAGGCATCTCCTGCCCCGAGGACCGCGGTACCTCGGGATGATCGGAAGCGCGAACAAGGTCGAGAGCACACTCGCGACGCTCGAGGCCGAGGGTCTCTCCCGGAGCGCGCTTGAGTCGATCCACGCGCCGATCGGCATCGACATCGGCGCGGAGACACCGGAGGAGATCGCGGTGAGCATCGTCGCCGAGATCATCGCGGTGATGAGAGGCGTCGAGGACACGGCGATGCTCAGGCAGAAGGCCGACTTCAAGGGACGGAACCGGCCCCCGGCGCGCCGGATCGGCGCCGCCGGGAGTGGGCCCGAAGGGGTATCCGGGCGACGATGAGCGACGACGCACTCGTGATTGTGAGGGGCGGCGGCGATCTCGGCACCGGGGTCGCGCACCGTCTGGCGCGCGCCGGATACCGGGTTCTCGTGCTCGAAACCGAACGTCCGCTGGTCGTCCGGAGGGCGGCCGCCTTCGCCGAGGCGGTCTTCGAGGGCCGCACGAACGTGGAGGGCGTTCCCGCGGTGCGGGTTGATCTGGACGCTCTCGCGGCCGCGCGCTCCGACGAACGCGGCGGCGATGCCGGCTGGCCCCGCTGGGTTCCTGTCATCATCGATCCGGACGGGGCGGCGATCGGGCGCCTCGCGCCGGATGCGATCGTCGACGCGAGGATGCGGAAGCTGCCGCCGGAGGCGGGCGCGCCCGACGGCGTGCTCTCGATCGGGCTCGGACCTGGTCTCTCTGCGGGCCCGGACGTCGACCTCGTCATCGAGACCTATCGGGGGAACGCGCTGGGCCGGGTGATCGAACGGGGCGAGGCCGCGGCCGACACGGGCGTCCCCGGTGAGATCCTCGGCCGCGGGGCCGAGAGGGTGCTCCGCGCACCCGCCGACGGGACCTTCGAGTCGATCCGGACGATCGGCGATCTCGTCGGCGAGGGGGAGACGATCGGGCGGGTAGGAGCGGATGCCGTGAGCACGCGGATCGCGGGACTCGTCCGTGGCCTCATCGCCGACGGAACCGGCGTGCGCGAAGGCATGAAAATCGGGGACATCGACCCGCGTGGCGCGGCGATCGATCCCGCCGAGATCTCGGACAAGGCGAGAGCGGTCGGCGGCGGGGTGCTCGAGGCGCTTCTCTCGCGGCGCGTGCTTCCCGGCGGCCGGATCTACGGAGTGTGACGGCATGTACGAACCCGAGTGGCTCTTCCCCGCGTTCCGCGACGAGATTGCGTCCGTCCTCCGCGACAGCGACGGGCGCGCGAGCATCATCGCCGGGGGAACCGATCTCGCCCCGCGGATCCGGAGCGGCGAGGATCGCCCAGGCGTTCTCGTCGACATCACGCGCGTCGAGGAACTCGGGCGGCTCTCCGTGGGGGAGAGGATCGATCTCGGCGCGACCGTGACGCACGCTCGTGTCGCCTCCGACGCCGCGCTTGCAGAGGCGGCTCCCGTGCTGGCCGACGCCTGCCGCGTCGTCGGCTCTCCGCAGATCCGCTCGCGCGGGACCGTCGGAGGGAATGCCGCGAACGCGTCTCCGGCGGCGGACGCGGTCACGGCGCTTCTCGCGCTCGACGCGGACGTGGTGCTCGAGTCCACCGAGGGGCCGCGCGCCGTCGCGCTCGCGGACTTCCTCCGAGGACCGGGTCAGACGAACGCCGGAGCCGGTGAGTACCTGACGCACGTGTCGTTCGCGAGACCTCCGCGCGGAGCGCGGGGGGTCTATCTCAAGGCGGGTCAGCGGAACGCGATGGCGATCGCCATCGCTTCGGTCGCCGCGGTCTACGAGCCTGAGGCGGGGCGCGTGAGGATCGCGCTCGGCTCGGTCGCCCCGACGGCAGTCCGCGCGACCGGCGCTGAGACGCTCTTCGCGGAGGGCGCGCCCGGAGCTGTCGACCGCGACCTTGTGGTCGCCGTCGCGAAGGAGGCGACGGCCGCGGCCTCGTGCATCGACGATGTCAGGGCCTCGAGCGTGTACCGGACGATCCTCGTGCGGGCGCTCACCGAGCGGGCCCTCGAGACGATCTGTCTCTCATAGCGGGCATGGCCGCGGAAGCCGCGCGGCCGAGCAGCAAGGAGGTACCGAACGTGTTCGACACCAGCTTCAAGGGCAGGGACTTCCTCACGATCCTCGACTACACGAGGGAGGAGGTGCTCGAGATCCTCGACTTCGCCGACGAGCTCAAGGCGAAGTTCAAGAAGGGACAGCCGCACAAGTACCTCGAGGACCAGACGCTCTTCATGCTCTTCTACAACCAGTCTCTTCGAACGAGGAACAGCTTCGAGGCCGGCATGACGCAGCTCGGCGGCCACGCGCACTTCCTCGATCCAAGCAAGATCTACACGCCGGCCCTCGAGGGCGAGGAGGTCGCGTACTCGACCGAGCGGATCTCCGACGTGGCGCGCGTGCTGGCGAGGATGGGGCACGGGATCGCCATCAGGATGTACGGCAACCCGGTCGGCTGGGAGAACGGCAAGGCGCACCGCGTTCTCAAGGAGTTCGCCCACTGGTCGGACGTGCCGGTCATCAACATGGAGTGCGATATCTATCATCCGTGTCAGGGCATGGCCGACATCATGACGATCCGCGAGCACTTCGGGGGCTTCAAGGGGGTGAAGTTCGTGATGAGCTGGGCGTACAGCCCCAGCGTCGAGAAGCCCCTCTCGGTTCCCCAGAGCGCGATCATTGCGGCCGCGACCGTCGGGTGCGACGTTGTCCTGGCGCACCCGGAAGGACTGGAACTCGAGGACGATGTGCTGGAGGCCACGCGCGAGCGCGCGAGGAAGTCAGGTGGCTCGTTCGAGATCGTGAACGACATGGAGGAGGCCTTCCGCGACGCAGACGTGGTCTATCCGAAGGCGTGGACTGCGAAGCAGTTCATCCCGCCGATCGCGCCGAAGCCGATGCTCGACGAGACGCAGGCGCTCTTCGACAGCAACAAGCACTGGATCTGCGACGATGCCAAGCTCGGTCTCGCGAAGCCGGACGTCAAGTACATGCACTGCCTTCCGTGCGACCGCGGGTTCGAGGTCACGAACGAAGTCATCGACGGGCCACACTCCATCGCCTTCGACGAAGCAGAGAACAGGCTTCACGCTCAGAAGTCGATCATGGCTCTCACGATGGATCGCTAGGGGGAACGGATGGGCGAGAATGTCAACCTCAAGGGGCGCGACCTGATCTGCACGCAGGACTGGAGCGTCGAGGAACTCGAGGTCGTTCTGCGCGTGGCTCGCGACATGAAGGCCGAGCGCTACAGCGAAGGTCACGCCCGCATCCTGAGGTACCGGACCTTCATGATGATGTTCTACAACTCGTCCCTCAGAACGCGGCAGTCGTTCGAGGCCGCCGCCTCGGAGCTCGGAGGCCACGCGCAGTTTCTGGAGCCGTCGAAGCTGAGGCTCAGGACGAAGACCCAGCGCGGCGAGGTTCTGAGAGACACCGCCAGCGTCATGAGCCGCTACTCCTGCGGGATCGGCATCCGGATCCTCGAGGACTCGGTCGAGGCATACGGGGACGGCGACGCGTTCCTCAGGGAGTTCGCCGGGATCGCGAGCGTCCCGGTCGTGAGCATGGCGCACGACAAGTTCCATCCCTGTCAGGGGCTGGCCGACGTGATGGGCATGAGGGAGCACATGGGCGACACGCGCGGGAAGACGCTGCTCCAGATCTGGGGGTACTCGCCGATGGTCCGCTCGTGGAGCTCCGTGCAGGAGAGCCTCCTCGTCAACTCGCGGCTCGGGATGAACGTCCGGATGGCGTATCCGGAGGGTTTCGATATCGATCCCGAGATCGTCGAGCAGACGAGGAAGAACTGCGAGGCGGCGGGGACCTCTTTCGAGACTACGCACGATCAGGAGGCGGCCTACGAGGGCGTCGACGTCGTCTATTCGCGACACTGGATGCATCCCGACCGCTACACGCTCGGACGCGAGGGCGATCAGCGCCTCTCGGCCGAGCACAAGGATTGGCGAGCGACCGCGGAGCGGATGAAGCGCACGAACGACGCGTACTACATCCATCCGATGCCCGTCGATCGTGAGAACGAGGTCGATGACGACGTGTGCGACTCGGAGCAGTCGATCATCTACGATATCGCCGAGAATCGTCTTCACGTCCAGAAGGCCATCATGGCCGTGACGATGGGCGCCTAGCCCGCCGACGGTGGCCGGAGGCGCCCGCGGCGGGCCGCCGCGGCCGGACGAGAGGGGACGCAACATGGGGAAGCTGGCGGTTGTGGCAATCGGGGGCAACTCGATCACCAAGGCGGGTCAGAAGGGCACGATTCCCGAGCAGTTCGCGAACGCCCGCGAGACGAGCCGGCACATCGCCGCCATGATCGAGCGCGGGTACGACGTCGTGATCACGCACGGCAACGGCCCCCAGGTCGGCAACATCCTCCTCCGGGCGGAGATGGCCTCGAGCGTGCTGCCGACGCTGCCGCTCGACACCTGCGGGGCGGATTCCCAGGGGGCGATGGGGTACATGATCCAGCAGGTGCTCGGCGCAGAGCTTCGCCGTCTGGGCATCGAACGCGACGTCGTCACGGTCGTGACGCAGGTCGTCGTCGACGCCGGAGACGAGGCCTTCGCGAAGCCGACGAAACCGATCGGCCCGTTCTACACGCAAGAGGAGGCCGAGCGGAAGCGCCGCGACGACGGCTGGGACGTCGTCGAGGATGCCAATCGAGGCTGGAGGCGCGTGGTTCCCTCGCCGATGCCGCGGCGCGTCGTCGAGGCCGGCGCCATCAGGGCGCTCCTCGAGGCCGGCTCGGTCGTCATCGCCGTCGGAGGCGGCGGGATTCCCGTCGTCGAGGAGGGCGAGGAGCTCCGCGGCGTCGAGGCCGTCATCGACAAGGACCATGCCTCGCGGCTGCTGGCGAACGAGATCGGGGCGGAGCTGCTCCTCATATCGACCGACGTCGAGCAGGTGTCGCTCCGCTTCGGGACCGAAGACGCTGAGGGACTCTCGCGTCTGACGGCCTCCGAGGCCAGACGCTACTTCGAGGAGGGGCACTTCCCTCCGGGGAGCATGGGCCCGAAGGTCCTCGCCGGCATCGCGTTCCTCGAGGGCGGCGGCAGCGAGGTCATCATCACGAACCCCGAGTCCATCGAGCGCGCGCTCGAGGGCCAGACGGGGACGCGGATCACCGCGTAGCGCCGCCGTACGAGGCGGCCGCGGCGAATCGTCGACAGAGACGGGGAACTCGGAGTTGCCATGAAGGATCTTGCGAAGATCATCAGAGTCGCGCGCGGCCAGGTCCCGGCCGATCTCGTTCTCAAGAACGCGAGGATCGTGAACGTCTTCACGGCCGAGGTGCATCCGGGGGACATCGCCATATGGGGCGGCAGGATCGTCGGTATCGGGAAGTACCGGGGCCGGAAGCAGATCGATCTCAAGCGGGCTCACGTTCTGCCGGGCCTCATCGACGGGCACATACATATCGAGAGCGCGATGGTGAAGGTGCAGGAGTTTGCGCGTTCGGTCGTGCCGCGCGGCACCACCGCGGTCGTCGCGGACCCCCACGAGATCGCGAACGTTCACGGACTCGAGGGCATCCACTACATGCTCAACTCGGCCAAGTTCGGGCCCATGAACGTCTTCATGATGCTGCCCTCGTGCGTGCCCGCGACGTCGTTCGAGACGGGCGGCGCTGTACTGCGCGGCTTCGACCTCTATCCGCTTCTCAGGGAGAAGTGGGTCCTCGGGCTCGGTGAGGTGATGAACTTCCCCGGCGTTCTCATGGAGGACGAGGGCCTCCTCGACAAGATCACCATGACTCACGACAAGCGTATCGACGGGCACGCCCCGGGTCTCAGCGGCGCCGACCTGAACGCCTACGTCGCGACCGGCGTCACCTCCGATCATGAGTGCACGACGGTCGAGGAGGTCCGTGAGAAACTGAGGCTGGGCATGTACGTGATGATCCGCGAGGGTTCGGTGACGAAGAATCTCCGCGACCTCCTTCCGGCGGTCACCTGCGAGAACCTGTCGCGCTGCATGTTCGTGACGGACGACCGTCATCCCAAGGACCTTCTCGACCAGGGGCACATCGACCACATGATCAAGATCGCCGTGAAGGAGGGGCTTGATCCCATCTCGGCGATCCGCATGGCGACGATCAACACGGCCCAGTACTTCGGTCTGAGGGATCTGGGGGCCATCGCCCCGGGCTACATCGCGGACCTCGTTGTCGTGGACGGCCTCAAGCGGTTCAACATCAAGATGGTCTTCAAGAGCGGGAGGCTCGTGGCGAAGGACGGGGAGATGGTGGCGCGGAAGCCGCGGACCCCGGAGACGGCGCTCAGGAGTTCGATCAACATCAAGTGGCTCGCGCCCGAAGACTTCGACATCGAGGCACGCGGCTCTCGCGTGAAGGTCATCGACCTCGTTCCCGGCCAGATCGTCACGCGGGCGTCGGTCGAGAAGGCAAAGGTCGAGGACGGCCTCGTGGTCGCCGACACGAAACGCGACCTCCTGAAGATGGCCGTCGTCGAGCGTCACCAGGCGAGTGACAACATCGGACTGGGCATCGTGAGGGGTTTCGGCCTCAGGAAGGGTGCGATCGCCGGGTCGGTCGCGCACGACTCTCACAACATCGTCGTCATAGGCACGACGAGCGAGGACATGATGGCCGCGGTCGTGGAGATCTCGAAGATGCGCGGAGGGCTCTCGGTCGTATCCGACGGCCAGCTCGTCGCCGGTCTCCCGCTTCCGATCGCCGGCCTCATGTCGGACAAGACGCTGCCGCAGGTCGTGAAGGGCCTCGAGAAGGTCAGAAAGGCCGCGAGGGCTCTCGGCTCCCGGCTCGACGACCCGTTCATGTCGATGTCGTTCCTCTCGCTGCCGGTGATCCCGAAGCTGAAGCTCACGGACAAGGGGCTCTTCGACGTCGGCGCCTTCGAGTTCACCGATCTCTTCGCGTGAGCTCCGTCCCGGGGGAGTTGTCGTGGAACGCCGGGTCTATGTCGTCCTCTTCATAGCTGTCTTCGCTTCTACCATGGGGGTCGGGTTCATCGGCCCCCTCTTGCCTCTCTACGCACGCGATCTCGGCGCCGGCAGCCTCGCCCTCGGCGCGATCTTCGCGGCCTACTCCCTCGCCCGTGTCCTCTTCATGCCCATCATCGGCCGGCTCTCGGACCGCTTCGGGCGACGCCTCTTCCTTACCACAGGACTTGCGGTCTACACGCTCTTCTCTCTCGCCTATATCCGTGCCGACGTCACGGTCGAGCTGATCATCGTCCGCGCCCTCCACGGTGCGGCCGCCGGCATGGTGATCCCCGTCGCGCAGGCGTACGTCGGCGAGCTGGCGCCGAAGGGGAGCGAGGGCTCGTCCATGGGGAAGTTCATGATCTCGCTCTTCGCCGCCTTCGGCATGGGGCCGCTCCTCGGGGGCCCGCTGGCGGAGAGGCTCGGCATGCACGCCCCGTTCTACGCGATGGGGATCATGAGCGCCCTCGCCTTTCTCCTCGCGCTCATCTTCCTGCCCGAGCTGGGACTGCACAAGGAGCGGTGGCAGCAACGTGTCCCGGTCAGGTTCATCCTGGGTCACACCGCCGTGATCGCCCTGGTTGTCTTCCGCTCCTCCGTCGCGTTCGGGCGCGGCCTCGTCGTGCCGTTCCTGCCGCTCTACGCAGAGTCGGTCGGGGCGACGCTGAGCATGATCGGCGTGATCCTGGCGACGAACATCTTCGTCTCGGCCTTCATGCAATACCCCTTCGGGAAGCTCGCCGACCGCGTGCCGCGCGCTCCGCTCGTCGCTCTGGGGATCATCGGGAGCGCGGCCACGATATTCTTCATCCCCTACTGCGAAACCGTCCTGCATCTCTTTCTTCTTCAGATCGCAACGGGGATCACGAGCGCGCTCGGGCTCCCCGCTGCGCTCGCCATGGCCACCGGATGCGGCCGCCGGCTGAATGGGATGGGGACGGTGATGGCGGTCTTCAACAGCGGCCTGAGCGTCGGGCTCGTCTTCGGCTCGCTCGCCGGAGGCGTCTTCAAGGAAATCTTCGGGCTTGACTTCGTCTTTCAGGGTGGTTCCCTAGTAGTCGCCGCCGGGTTCCTGGCCTTCCTGCTGCTCATCCGGAAGGCCCGCATCTCCGGTGAGCTGGACTGTGGGGAGACCAGCGAGTTCTGAGCGCCTCGGGCGCCGAAGCGTGACGTACGCGACCGATACCAAGGAGTGCACGATGAAACGCGCGATCAGCATCGCTCTTCTCTGCGCGCTCGCTCTGACCGCGGGCTGCGAACGCGAGGCCACCGTGGAGCGCCCGGGGCGCTTCCGCGTCGGCATGGTCTTCGACGTCGGTGGCAAGGGGGACAAGTCCTTCAACGACTCGGCGTACCGCGGGATGCTGCAGGCGGCCGACGCCTACGATCTCGACTACGCCGAGTTCGAGCCGGGGCAGGATGCCGACAGGGAGATCGGGCTCAGGAAGCTCGCCCAGGGCGGCTACGACGTTGTGATCGGCGTCGGGTTCCTCTTCAGCGATGCCATCAAGAACGTCGCGAAGGACTACCCCGACACCCGCTTCACCTGCGTCGACTACGACGCGCGCCCGGGCGAGACCCTTCCGGACAACTTCGCCGGGCTCACGTTCCGGGAGGAGGAGGGCTCGTTTCTGGTCGGGATGCTCGCGGCGATGGCAAGCGAGACGGGCCGTATCGGCTTCGTCGGAGGCATGGACGTGCCTCTGATTCACAGGTTCGAGGCCGGATACGTCGCGGGCGCCAAGCACGTCGATCCGGCTGTCTCGGTCACCGTCGCGTACGCCGGTACGACGCCTCAGGCCTTCGCGGACCCCGCGCGCGGCAAGGAACTCGCCATGCTGCAGTACGGTCGAGGCGTCGACGTCATCTACCACGCGTCGGGGAGCACCGGGAACGGGGTGATCGAGGCGGCGAAGGAGACGGGCCGTCTCGCGATCGGTGTCGACTCGAACCAGAACTACATGGCCCCGGGGAACGTTCTCACGAGCATGGTCAAGCGAGTCGACAACGCGGTCTACATGACGATCGAGGCTACGATCGCCGGTGACTTCCAGGGCGGCCTCATGGAGTTCGGACTCGCGGAGGACGGCGTCGGATACGCAGTCGACCGGCACAACGAGGATCTCCTCAGCGAAGAGATGGTCGCCGCTGTCGAGGAGGCCAGGGAGAAGATCATAGCGGGCGAGATCAGCGTGCCGCGCGAGTAGTCGGCGGCTCGAACGCCCCTTCCTGCCGGACCCGCCACGGAGGGACGTCGAAGACATGCCGGATCCCCTTGCCGTCGAGATGCGCGGGATCATCAAGCGCTATCCGCGCGTCCTCGCGAACGACCGGGTCGACCTGGAGGTCCGACGGGGGGAAATTCACGCCATCGTCGGCGAGAACGGCGCCGGCAAGTCGACCCTCATGAAGGTGCTCTACGGTCTCGTCCGTCCCGAGGCGGGCGAGATTCTGCTTGAAGGGCGGCCCCTCACTGCGCACCGCCCGTCCGAGGCCATCCGCCGCGGTCTCGGCATGGTGCACCAGCACTTCATGCTCGTCGATACGCTCACGGTCGCCGAGAACGTCGTGCTCGGGCTCGAGCCCACACGCGGCCACCTGCTCGTCGACGCGGCGGCGGCCCGACGTCGCGTCGCGGAGCTCTCGGAGGAGTACGGCTTCAGGCTCGACCCCGACCGGCTCATCGAGAGCTGCTCGGTCGGCGTGGAGCAGCAGGTCGAGATCGTCAAGGTCCTCTACCGCGGCGCCCGGATCCTGATCCTCGACGAGCCGACCGGCGTGCTGACGCCTCAGGAAGTCAGGGAGCTCTTCGCGATTCTGAGGGCCCTGCGCGAGAGCGGCCGCACGATCGTCTTCATTACGCACAAGCTCGACGAGGTCCTCGAACTCGCGGATCGCGTGACCGTCATGCGCGACGGCCGCGTGACGGGCGTCGTCGAGTCGGCCGAGACCTCGGAAGAGGAGCTGGCGCGCATGATGGTGGGCCGCGACGTGCTCCTCCGAGTCTCCAAGACCGACTCGGAGCCCGGCGCCACGATCCTCTCTGTTCGCGGTCTCACCGTCCCGGGAAGGAAAGGGAAGCCTGTCGTCGTCGGTGTCGATCTCGATGTCCGCGGCGGGGAGGTCGTGGGGGTCGCCGGCGTGCAGGGCAACGGCCAGACGGAGCTCGTGGAGGCCTTGACCGGCCTCAGGCGGCCGTCGGCGGGGGAGGTGACGCTTGCGGGCCGGCCCGCGACAGGCCTCTCGGCCCGGGCGCTCCGCGACCGTGGCGTGGCGCACATCCCCGAGGACCGGCTCGAGAGAGGACTCGTCCCGGAGTTCACGGTCTCAGAGAACCTGATCCTCGGCCGCCATCATCGGGCTCCGTTCTCGAAGAGAGGGCTCCTCTCGCTCGATCGCGTCGACGGCGAGGCGAGGAGGCTCATCGCGGAGCACGACCTCAGGCCGGGCGACCCGGATGTCGAAGCGGCCCATCTCTCGGGCGGGAACCAGCAGAAGCTGATCGTCGCGCGGGAACTCGACGGGAGCTGCGCGCTCCTCCTTGCCTCGCAGCCGACCCGCGGGGTCGACATCGGGGCGATCGAGTTCATCCACGAGGGCATTCTCTCGATGCGAGACCGCGGCGTTGCGGTCCTGCTCGTCTCCGCCGAGCTTTCGGAGATCATGGAGCTCTCCGATCGCATCCTCGTGATGTACGATGGGCGGATCGTCGCCGAATATGAGGGAGGCGGGGTCACGGAAGAGGAGTTGGGCCTCGCCATGACGGGAGCGGCCTCGAAGGACGGACCTGTCCCGGTGGGAGCGTGAGGAACGTGAGTCCGAACCACACCGAGCGTATGCTGAGGCTGAGCGGCATCCTCTCGCCGATCGTGGCGGTCGCCGCGGCCTTCCTCGTCGGCGCGCTCGTCGTGACGGCGATCGGGGAGAACCCCTTCAGCATCTACGCGATTCTCTTCCGCGGCGCGTTCGGCAGCATCGACGGCGTCGGAAACGTGCTCTTCAATGCCTGCCCGCTCGTCTTCGCCGGCCTCGCGGTCGCCTTCGCCTTCCGGGCCGGTCTCTTCAACATCGGCGGTGAGGGGCAGCTCTATGTCGGATCGTTCGTCTGCGCCTGGGTCGCCCTGGCACTCCCGGGCGCGCCGGCCTTCGTCCTCGTGCCGATCCTCGTCCTCGCCTCGGCCGCGGGGGGTGCCGGGTGGGCGGCGCTCCCCGGATATCTCAGAGCCCGATTCGGCGCGCACGAGGTGATCAACACGATCATGATGAACTTCATCGCGATTGGACTCACGAGCTTCCTCGTCATCAACGTGCTCAAGGAGCCGGGGCAGATGACGCCGCAGACCGCCGAGATTGTCGTTGCCGGGCAGCTCCCGAGGGTCGCCGGCGCGCTCCAGGCGATCGGGATCCCTCTGCCGAGGGCGAATCCGCTCAACGCCTCCATCCTTGTCGCGCTGGCCGCCGTCTGGCTCGCGTGGTTCATCCTGCACCGAACGACGCTCGGCTACGAGATCCGCGCCGTCGGGCAGAACCCCTCGGCTGCGGAGTACGCCGGGATCAACGTGCGGAGAACGCTCGTCCTCGCCATGGTTCTGAGCGGGGCGTTCGCCGGACTCGTCGCGACGAACGAGGTGATGGGCTTCAGGCATCGCTTCCTCGACAACTTCTCGAGCGGCACCGGGTTCATGGGAATCGCCGTCGCGCTCCTCGGAAAGAACGCGCCTCTCGGAGTGCTCCTCGCCGCGCTGCTCTTCGGCGTGCTCAACACGGGGGCGCTCGAGGTCGACGTCTTCACGACCGTACCGCGAGAGCTGATTCTCGTGCTCCAGGCTGTGACGATCATCCTCGTCGTGGTCGGCAACGAGATCTTCGCCCGCAGGCTCGTGCGGGGAGCGCTCGTCTCCGGCAACGCCGAGGGCGCCAAGGGGGTCGCATGAAGAAGCCGCCACCCGCCGAGAGATTCTTCGTCTCGGCGGCCTGGGTCATCGGACTCACGGCGCTTGGGAAGGCCCTCGGGCTCCTGAAGAACATCGTGCTGGCGTCGAGGTTCGGCACCTCCGCGGAGATGGACAGCTACCTCGTCGCGTTCGCGCTCGTCTTCCTGCTGATCGGGTGGTTCAAGCTTCCGCTCCGAGGAGGCTTCGTCCCGCTCTTCTCGAAGAAGCTCGAGCAGGAAGGGGAGGCCGGGGCGTGGAGGGCGGCGGGGGTCTTCCTCTCGAATTTCTCCGTGATCGTGCTCGCCGTAACGGCCGCCGGCGTCATCGCCGCGCCGATCGTCGTCCGGCTCGTCGCGCCCGGGTTCGGAGACGAGGCATACGAGACAGCAGTCTCGCTCACGCGGATCATGATGGTCGGCGTCTTCTTCAGCACGATCGGCGGTCTCCTGACGAACATCTATCACTGCTACCGGAACTTCTCGGTTCCCGGGCTCGTGCTCCCCGCGTACAACGCCGTGATGGTTGTCGCTGCGTACTTCCTGAGCCTGCGGATGGGCATTCACGGCCTCGCCGTCGGCGTCATCGGCGGGAGCGTCCTCCAGCTCGCGATCCAGTTCCCGATCGTCTGGCGCCATCGGGAGCACGCGCGATTCCGGATCGACTTCCGGCACCCCATGTTCAGGGGCGTCCTGAGGCTCGCCGTCCCGCTCCTCATCGGAATGGCTGGTGCGAAGCTCGACGGCGTCATCGACCGGGTCTTCGCGTCGATGCTGTCGGAGGGCAGCATCTCGGCGCTCGCCTACGCGCTGAGGCTGACCGAGCTTCCGAGAGAGATCGTTGTTCTCGCATTCTCGACGATCCTCTTTCCCTTCTTCTCCCGGATCGCAGCGAGCGGGGACCTCGAGAGGCTCGGCGAGCGAATGATGCTCTCGATCAGGGCGACGTTCTTCGTGCTCCTGCCCGTCTCGGTGGCCATGGCAATGCTGGGAGGTCCCCTGGTCAGAATCCTCTTCCAGCGGGGAGCGTTCGACGAGCAGTCGGTCTGGTTCACCGTGTCGGCGCTCCTGCTGTACACGCCTACCATCTGGGCGCTGGGAATCACCACGATCATGAGCGCGGCCTTCATGGCCATGCAGGACACGAAGACGCCGGCGCTCGTCGGCCTCGTGCGCCTGGCGGTGAAGATCGGCCTCGTCTTCCTCTTCATCGGGAGACTCGATCACGCCGGCGTCGCGCTCGCGACCTCGGTCTCGCATGTCTTCAAGCTCCTCGTGCTGCTCTTCCTCCTGCCCGAGCCACTGAAGAGAGGACAGATGCGGCCGCTTCTGAGAGGGCTCTCCGGCGCGGCCGGCGCGTCGCTCATCATGGGGCTCGTCCTCTTCTGGTCTTCGCCGATCGTTGAGCGTATCGGGCCCGTGCGCGGCATCCAACCGGACATCGTGAGCCTTCTCGTTCTCGGCTCGGCCGGGACCGTCGCCTACCTCGTCGCGGCGCGCTTCCTCGCGAGGCGTGAGCTCTCCGAACTCCTGAACGCGCTGCGGGACGGCTTCCGGGACATCCTGACGCGCCGTCGCCGGCCCACGCCGCCGGCGATCTAGGCGGCACGCGGCCGGCAGGCCTGCGCGCCGGCGGCCCTCGAAAGGGAGATGCGCGTGTTCGATCTCGTCGTGCTCGACGCTGCCCTGAGAATGGCGACGCCCCTCATTCTGGCGGCGCTCGGCGGCCTCTTCTCGGAGCGTTCCGGCGTCGTGAACATCGCGCTCGAGGGCATCTTGCTCGTCGGCGCCTTCGCGAGCATCGTGGCGACGTTCGCCACGGGGGATCCGTGGATCGGTGCGGCCGCGGGGGTGCTCGCCGGCACGCTCGTGTCGCTCATCCACGCCGTCGTCTCGATCGTTTTCAGGGCGGACCAGATCGTGAGCGGGGTTGCGATCAACCTCTTCGCCATGGGGGCCACGCAGTTCCTGACGTGGATCATCTGGGGCAGCTCGGCGAACTCACCGCCCGTCGAGGGGATGGCTCACTGGACGATCCCGGCGTCCTGGGGGCCCCTGGCGCGCGGCGTCAACGCGGTGATCGGTCACTACCCGCCGCTCGTCATCGTCGCGCTCGCGGCGGTCCCGATCGCGCACGTCGTGCTGTGGAGGACGCCTTTCGGGTTGAGGCTCCGGGCCACCGGTGAGCACCCCGAGGCGGTCGACACACTCGGCGTCAGCGTTCGCCGCATGCGGTTCGCGGGCGTGCTCCTGAGCGGCGCGCTCGCGGGGCTCGGCGGGGCTTTCCTCGCGCTCAACACGCATCAGTTCGTGAAGAACATGTCGGCCGGCCGCGGCTTCATCGCGCTCGCCGCGATGATCTTCGGCAAGTGGAACCCGGTCGGTGCCCTCGCTGCGTGTCTCCTCTTCGGGTACGCGGAGGCCGTCCAGATGGGTCTCCAGGGTCGAGGCGTGCCGACGCAGTTCGTTCAGATGATCCCGTACGTGCTGACCATGGTCGCCCTCGTCGGGGTCATCGGGAGATCGAGGCCCCCGACGGCGGTCGGGAAGCCCTACTGACGGGGCCCATCCGCAGCTCTCCGGTGCCGGGATGCGTCTTCCCGGGCCACCCGCCCCTGTCTTGACTTGTCTTCGCGAAAGCCCTAGAATCCTAGTCCACGGTGGCTCGCCGCGGGCCGCCGTGTCCGATCCAAAAGGGCCACAAAAGGAAGGAGCGTGCGGCATGAAGCGAGCACGATCCAGCCTCCTCGTATTGCTCACCCTCGGCGTCACGCTTGTGGCGCTCTGGGGATGCAGCGAGAAGGAGACGAACCCGTTCGACCCCAACCAGGACACACGGGCGCCGGAGGTAACGAACTTCGTCTACTCCGGAGGCGCGGCGAGCTGGTCGACCGACGAGCCGACCCTCTCGGTCCTCGAGTACGGCCCCGTCGGTGGGGACTTCACGCACTACACCTACGAGTCGACCAAGTACTTCTCGACCTTTCACGAGGTGCGGCTCCTCGGCTCCGACGACGGGGAGGACTACCAGGTGCGGGTGAGGAGCGTCGACCGGGCCGGGAACACATCCACGACGGCCGGACCCGTCGTTCCCGCCACGATCGAGGGAGACACGTTCACGGGCGAGAGCATGCGGCTGCTCATGGTCGACGTGGGGTGGGGGCTCTCGATGGCGCTCACGACACCCGACGGGTCGAACGTGATGATCGACGCCGGCCACCCCGATCATCTCAACGACGTCCTCACGACCCTCTCCGACTACGGGGTCAGCGTCTTCGACGCCGCGGTCGTGACGCACTATCACATCGACCACTACGGCGGGTACTCGGAGGAGGGCGGTGTTCTCGAGTCGTTCAATGTCGGTGTCTTCCTCGCGCCCGACACGACGACCGTCTACCGTCAGATGACGGCCAGTCTCGCAGGGGCGCTCGACGATCAGGGAGTGGAAGTCGTCTACGTGAGACAGGGCGACGACTCCTCGACGAGTCCCGCGCTCCAGTGGGACGCCACTCCGGGGTTCCGAGCTCAGGTCCTCGGGTCCGGCCTCGGCGGCCTCGTCGACATCGAAGACGACTCCGGAATCGAGGGGATGAACACGAACAACGACTCCGTCGTGCTCAAGTTCACGTTCGGCGGAGTCTCGTTCATCACGACGGGCGACGGCGAGCACTTCGCGGAGTACCGCATGATCGACGCGTTCGGCAGGGAGGCTCTCCGGGCCGACCTCCTGCAGATCGGGCACCACGGCAGCGACGACTCCAGCTCAGAGCTGTGGCTCGACAACGTCTCCCCGAGAGTCGCGCTCATCTCGAACGCCATGATCGAGGCCGCCCTCGAGAAGGAGGAGGTCCTGCAGGGGATCAACGCGGTCGACGCCGACTACTACGTGACGGACCGCATCTTCCCGAACACGCCGCGTGACGCGGATCCCACATACGGCAACATCGTGGCCTGGACGGACGGCGAGACGATCGAGGTCGTCCTCGACGAGCACCCCTGGTAGGGGAACGCCGCGCCCGGCGCCGCGGCCTCGGGGGCCCGGCGGCGATCCGGACGCCGCAAGTCCGGCGGAAGGCGGGAAACAGGGCATGAGATTCATCGAGGATCTCAGGCGGAAGAGATCCATGGATCCGCTGACGGCGTTTCTCTATCTCGTGCCGGCCGGCGTGGTCGTCGTCGTCTTCCGCATGATCCCGATCGCCTCCGCGTTTCTTCTGAGCTTCTTCGACGTCAAGATGGGTCGCATCCGGGGCTTCGTCGGGCTGGCGCAGTATGCGCGGCTCTTCCAGGATCCGACCTTCTTCAGTTCGCTCGGGACGACCGCGTACTACGTCGCGGGCGTCGTGCCGGTCAGCCTGTTCCTCGCGCTCTTCGCGGCGATCCTCCTGAACCAGAAGATCCGCGCGCTCGGGTTCTACCGGACCGTCTTCTTCCTTCCGGTGGTGACGTCGCTCGTGGCGGTCTCGATGGTCTGGAAGTGGATCTTCCATCCTCGCCTCGGTCTCCTGAACTACTTCTTCCAGATTCTTGGCGGCGGATCGCTGCAGTGGCTCGAGGAGCCGCGAGGGATCTTCCAGATGGTCGCCGACGCCGCCGGCTGGGGGTGGTGGCCGGACGGGCTCGCCGGGCCGAGCCTGGCCCTCATCGCCGTCATCGTCGTCGCCGTCTGGAGAGGGATCGGCTACAACATCGTCATCTTCCTCGCGGGGCTTCAGAACATCCCGGACCAGTACTACGAGGCGGCCAGGATCGACGGCGCGAACGCGCGCCAGGTCTTCTGGAAGGTCACATGGCCGCTCCTCTCGCCGACGACCTTCTACGTTCTGCTCTCGACAACGATCGTGTCGTTCCAGGTCTTCACGCAGATCTACCTCATGACCGGGCCGCCTGTCGGCGGTCCGATGGGCACGACCAAGGTGATCGTCTACTACCTCTTCGAGAAGGGCTTCGACGCCGGCGGCAACATGGGCTACGCGAGCGCCGTGGCGCTCGTGCTCTTCGCGATCATCCTCACCCTCACGCTCGTGCAGCGCCGACTCGTTGAGCGGAGAGTGTACTACTAGGCCGGGGCGGCCGCGTGACGCGGCCGCGCGGAGGCGGTTCTTGGATCACACGGCGACCGCGCGGGATCTCGAGATGAACGCCGGCTACAGGGCCCGGAGGGGCCTCGGTCGCGCCGGCGTCTACGCCGGGCTCTGGATCGGGATCGTCATCATGATCGTCCCGTTCCTCTGGATGATCTCGACCTCACTGAAGTCGCCGCTCGAGATCCTTGAGTTTCCGCCGACCTGGATCCCGTCCGGTCACTTCGTGGCCGCCGAGGACGGCACGTGGCAGGAGATCTACGTCGTCTCGAGCGACGAGGCCACGGGGACCTCGACCGTCCGTCCGGTCGAGGGTGGCGCCGAACGCCGCGTCACGACCTCCGCCGTCCGGGACCGTGTGCGGCTCCGCCTCGGGAACTACCTCGAGGCGTGGCGCCAGGCGCCCTTCGCCCGGTACTACTTCAACACGGTCCTCGTGACGATCTTCGTCGTCGCCGGCGTGCTCGTGACGTCGTCGCTCGCGGCCTACGCGTTCGCGAGAATGCGCTTCTGGGGAAGGGACAATCTCTTCGTGGTCTTCCTGTCGATGATGATGGTGCCGCAGCCGGTCTACATCGTTCCCTCGTACATCATCCTTGTGAGGCTCGGCTGGATCAACACCTACCAGGCCCTCATCGTTCCCTGGCTCGCGCACATCTTCAGCATCTTTCTTCTGAGACAGCACTTCAAGACGATCCCGAACGACCTCTACGACGCGGCTATCATCGACGGCTGCAGTCGCTTCGCCTTCCTCTGGCGCGTCATGCTGCCGCTCTCGAAGGCCGTGCTCGTGGCCGTCGTGATCTTCACGATCGTCGGGACGTGGAACTCGTTCCTCTGGCCGTTGGTCATGACCGACACGCCTGATGTTCGCCCGCTCCAGGTCGGCCTGGCGAGGTTCTCGCAGGAGCAGGGCACGAGCCACGAACTCATGATGGCCGCCGCGACGTTCTGCATCGCACCGCTCGTCGTGGCGTATTTCTTCGCGCAGAAGCAGATCATCCAGAGCCTCGCGACCTCGGGGATGAAGAGCTAGCGATCGGAGGAGACACCATGAAGACAGCGCTGCGCGCCTGCGCGCTCCTTGTCGCCGTCGCCGTACTTGCCGGGGGCTGCGCGAGGCAGGATGAGGCCGGAACCGGGGGCGTCATCGAGCTCCAGTTCTGGCACGCGATGGGCGGCCCTCTCGGGGACGCACTCGACGGGCTGGTGGCCGAGTACAACGAGGAGAACCCCGGTGTCGAGATCCAGTCGATCAGCATGGGCCGGTACCAGGCGCTCTCCCAGAAGATCATGGCCGCCGTCGCGGCGGGGCAGCCGCCGGACCTCGCCCAGGCCTACGAGGCGTGGACCGAGAACCTCATCGAGAACGAAAGCGTCGACGGGCTCGGGGCGTACATCGACGGCCCGGACGGTCTCTCCGCCGAGGAGGTCGCGGACTTCGTCCCGGGTCTTCTCGAGGCGAACACGTGGGACGGCGAGATCTACTCATTCCCGTTCAACAAGAGCGTGCGTGCCCTCTACTGGAACAGGGACATGTTCGGTGAGGCGGGGCTCGAGCGAGCGCCTGTGAGCTGGGACGAGTACCGGGACTACGCCGAACGCCTGACGCGCGACACCGACGGCGACGGCGCGATCGACAGGTGGGGCACGGCGGGGCAGATCAGCGCGTGGATGTTCGAGAATCTCCTTCTCCAGAACGACGGGAGGATTCTGACCGAGGACGGGACGCGCGCCGCGTTCGACAGCCCCGAGGGCGTGGAAGCTCTCGCCTTCATGGTGGAGCTTCTGACCGAGTACGGCAAGGTAACCTCCGGCTACGAGTACCAGAACGACTTCCAGGCCGGCAAGGTCGGGATGATCGAGGGATCGACCGTGTCGCTTTCCTTCATGGAAGGCAAGTACACGTTCGACATGGCCATGGCGCCGCTCCCCGCGGGTGACCGGAGAGCGTGCCTTGTGGCCGGCACCAACGTCGTCATCTTCTCCGACTCGCCTGAGCCGAAGAAGAACGCGGCGTGGCGTTTCATCAAGTGGTTCACAAGTCCGGAGATCACGGCGCGCTGGGCCGCGCGCACGGGATACGCGCCCGTCCGCATGAGCGCCATGCAGTCCGAGATCATGCAGCGGAGGTTCGCGGAGATCGACGGTCTCGAGGAGGTCGTCGGGCAGCTGGGGTTCGCCTCGTACGAGCCGCGGTCGGCCGCCTGGTACGCCGGGCGGAAGCATCTCGAGGAGACCGGAGTCGAGAGCGCGCTCAGGAAGCAGGCGACGCCGGCCGACGCCCTTGCCGCCGCGGCCTCGGCCGTGAACGCGGAGCTTCGCGGCCAGTGATTCGGGTCGCGGAGCCGCCTCGCGCGGATCCGCGCTCCAGCCAGGAAGGAGAATCCATGCGAAGAGGAAAGACAGAACGCGCAGCCGCGGCGGCGGCGCTCGCGGTCCTCGTGGCCGCGACATGCGCCGGAGCGGTGACGATCTGCGACGTTCAGGCCTCCGACGAGGAGGGTTTCTCGCCGCTTCTCGGCGAGATCGTGACGGTCAGGGGCGTCGTGACGTTTCCGCCGGGCTACATCCAGCCTGACTACGCGTCGTTCTACGTGCAGCAGGGAGACTGCGGAGTCAACGTCTTCTGCTTCGAGCCCACCATCGAACTGGCGCTCGGTGACAGTGTCCGCATCAGGGGCGAGGTCGAGGAGTATGTGAGCAGCAACACCGGGGCCGGCGCGACGACGGAGATCTTCGTCGACAGCCCCGCCGACATCACCGTCCTCTCGACCGGCAACATCCCACCCGAGCCCGTCTATCTGAGTGTCGAGGAGGTCGGGCAGGAGGCGAACGAGGGGCGTCTCGTGCAAACGGTCGGTATCGTCGTCGAGAACAACTTCGACTTCGCCATGTACCTCGGCGATCCCTGGTCCGGCACCAGCGTGCAGGTCTACAAGAGCTTCAACGACAGCGTCGACCTGTCGGTCTTCGTCCCGGGCGACACGCTCGAGGTCACGGGCGTCATCCTGCAGTACGATCGCTCCTCGCCGTTCTTCGACGGCTACGAGCTTGTCCCGAGGTGGCAGAGGGACATGAAGTACGCCGAGCCGCAGGCGCCGTCCGATCCCGTCTTCTGGCCGAACGCGAGGCTCGAGCTGCCGACCGCGGTCTTCCGGCCCGACGTCGGCGAGATCCTCCCGATCAGCTACGCCGCCCCCGAGGGGAGCCGGACGACGATCACGGTCTACGACCTTCAGGGCCGGGAGGTGACGACGCTGACGGACGGGACCTACGAAGGATACTCGACGCTTCCGGAGTTCTATCGAGACGGCTTCTACGGCGTGGGCGTGCGGGGCTGGGACGGGCGTGACCGCTTCAAGCGGATCGTCCCGGCCGGTGTCTACCTCTGCAGACTCGAGGTGACCGAGGAGAGCGGCGCCGTGAGCTTCCTGACCGCTCCGGCGATCGTCGGCGTCAAACTCGACTGATGCGCCCTCTCGGCGTGCCGAGAAAGGATGGCGGTATGAAGAGACTTCGAGCACTCGCTCTGGGAGCCCTGCTTCTCCTTCCCGCGCTCGCGACGGCCGACTTCGTCGACATCGCCGACGTGAACGAGGACGTCTGGAACGATGTGGAGGGGAAGTTCGTCCCGGCGCTCTGGGACTCCATGGTCACCGTGAAGGGAATCGTGACCGTCGGGACCGGGGCCTTCGACGACGCCAACGACATCTTCGTCCAGGACGCGACGGGTGGGGTGAACGTGGTGCAGCCGGGGAAGGCGTCTCCGGCGGTCGCGGCGGGCGACAGCGTGATTGTTACCGGTGTGGTCTCGCTCGGCAGGAGCGACAGGACCTATCTCTACATCAGTTCGACGGAGGCGCCGGGAAGCTCGATCGATGTCCGGAACACGGGGAACGCACTCCCCGAGCCGGTGGAACTCTCGACTGGAGACATCAAGCTGAGGGGCGAGGCCTACGAGGGTCTCTACGCCACCGTTCGCTCCGTCTCCCTCTCGTTCACGTTCCAGTGGCCGACCGGGCCCTGCACCGAGAACAAGGGCGCGGTGATCGCGGCCGGCGACACCTCCGCGTCCATCTGGTTCGACAAGGACACCGACCTCTGCGGGTCGCCGCGGCCGGCCGACTCGTTCGACGTGATCGGCGTGATCGTTCCCGACCCGACGCTCTTTCCCCAGCCGGGACACGGGATCATGCCGCCCGCGAGATCCTTCGTTCTCTCTCTCGGTTCCGGGAGCGGCGCGTGCGCTCTGACCCCGGAAGTCTACTACACGGGCGCGACGTACGATCTCGCTTTCGCGTTCACCGGCGAGGCGAGCGTGCTCGATGAGATACGGATCGAGATCCCCTCGGGCTGGAGCTTCTCCGGAGATGCTTCCGACGTCGCCCTCACGGGTGACGCCTTCACTGCCGCGTCGGTCGTGGCGGATCCGTCCGTCGTGACGATTGAAGGCGCCGCGCTCGCCTCCGGAGCGCCGGGCACCGTCATCGTCTCCGACGTGACCGCGCCGCCGTCGGCCGGCGAAGCCACCTTCGGCGTTGCGACGGCCGTCCCGGGCGAGGAGCCTGTCGAAATCGCGGTTCTGCCGACCGTCCGCGTCGGCGCGATCGTGGGCCCCGGCGATGTCGTTCTGAACGAGATCCTCGCCCACGGACCGGACTCGCGCGATCGCTCCGAGTTCATCGAGCTTCGAAACGTCGGCGGGGACACCGTCGACCTCTCGGGCTGGGTGCTCGTCGATGTCGAGAGCGGCGGCGTCTGGGGGGTCAAGACCGGCTGGGCCTTCCCCTACGATCCGCCGACGCTCCTCGAGCCCGGCGACTACCTTGTCGTCGCCAAGGACATGCTCTCCGTCTTTCCCGGGAACGGGTACGACGCGGTCTTCGGATCCCTCGGGTTCGACGATCCCGACTTCGAGATGTACGACGACGACTACACGAACGACCGCGACGACCCGACCGTTCCGAACATGATCCTCGTCGTCGACCCCGACGACGACATCCAGAGCAGTCAGGAGCTGAGTCTCTACGACGCCATCGGGGGAACGGGCGTGAGGGTCGCCGGCAGTGTCTGCTACGATGCGGTCTTCCTCTACTCCGACGCTTCGCTCGCGAGCCTCGTGGACGCCTTTGAGTACCGGAACGCCGCGTACCTGCCGGACCGGGATGCGATCACGGACGTTGAGGGACTGGGAGGCGTCGATGACGCCTGGATTCCCGGGCCGCCGCCGAGAGGGTACTCGCTCGGCCGCGAGCCGTCCGGCGTCGATACGGACTCGAGCCGGGACGACCTCTTCCTCTGTGCGACGCCGACGCCCGGAGAAGCGAACGTGACCGAAGCCGCCGCCCCGCCGGGAGCGGCGCTTCCCCCGAGGCTCTCGCGTATCGAGTCCGTGGGAACCTGGTACGCCGTTGCGGAGTTCAACGAGCCGCTGGATCCGGCGGCCGCCGTCGATCCGGCGAACTACGACCTGGGCGGGGGTCTCACACTCGAGGATATCTGGCTCTCGCGCGACGGTCGGACCGTTCTGTTCCGCACGTCCGCGCAGGATCCGCCGCCCGCGAGCTATCCGATCTCGATCTCCGGGGGCGTGACCGATCTCGCGGGCACCGCGCTGGCGGACACGGCTGTCTCGTTCGTCGGCTTCTTCACGGCGATGACCCCGATCGAGGAGATCCAGGGCGATCAGGACGAGATGGGGTACTCCCGGCTCTGGGGCCAGGAGGCCTCGGTGATGGGGTTCACGACGGTGCCCCCGGGCGTCTTCCAGCCCGACCGGACGAACATGTACGTTCAGGATGTCGAGGGATGGGGGCTCAACGTCTACAACTCGGACCCCATGCCCCAGCCGGCACTCGAGGGGGATCTCGTGCGGGCCAGCGGGCTCATCGTCGAGTACCGGAGCGTCGACAGCGAGAATCCCTGGTCGACGCCGCCGGGTTCCTCGACAGAGATCTCGGGCGCGGCCATCACGGTCGTGGCGCGCGGCTTCGACGTCATCGTGCCGGAGGTTCTACCAACCGGTGACGTCGGAAGCGAAGACCGTGAGGGCACGCTGGTTCAGACCGAAGGAACCGTCGTGAGCGTCGAAGGCTTCGCCTTCTACATAGACGACGGCACCGGCGCGGCCCAGGTCTACCAGAACTTCTCGGACCTTGACTTCTCGCCGTACGCCCTCGGCGACAGCGTGCGCGTGGTCGGCGTCGTCCTGCAGTACGACCGGACGACGCCGTACTTCGACGGCTACGAGCTCGCCCCCCGGTATCCGGAGGATCTCGAGCTCAAGGCCGCTCCGGCCTACGTGGGAAGCGCGAAGCTGGAGGCGGCCGCCCGGATTCTCGACGCGAGGTCGGGCGAGACGATCGAGATCACCTACGCGGCGCCGAGATCGAGCCACGTCGCGGTCCGCATCTTCGATCTCAAGGGGAGGCCGATCGCGACAATATACGACGGGTTCTCCCTTGGGCGCGGTTCGCTCTCGTGGGACGGGCGGAGCGACGACGGCTCGCGCGTCCCGGCGGGCGTCTACATCTGTCACATCCAGGCGAAGCAGTACGACCGGGGCGAGGTGACCGAGTCCTCGCTTCCGATCGTCGTTGGCTTGAAGCTCAACTGAGCAGTTTTCCGACGGAATCGAAAGAGGGATCCATCCACGCAAGGAGGCGGATGTGAACAGGACACGATGGGCGATGGCCGCCGTTCTGCCGGTTCTCCTTCTCGTGCCCTGCGTTGCGGGAGCCGCGGGTGTCTTCGACAACCTGATTCTCTCGCCCAGGGCGCGGGCGATGGGGGGCGCGTTCGTTGCGCTCTCCGACGACGAGACGGCGATCTTCACGAATCCGGCGGGGCTGGCGGAGCAGGAGGAGATCGGGGCGTACGCGAGCTACGTCGACCTCTACGGGTACGACTTCCTGAGCCTGGGCGCCGTCGGCGTCGTGCTGCCGACTGCGGTCGGCACCTTCGGCTTCGGCGGCAGGCTTTTCTCCGCGGAACATCTTGGCGTCGATCTTGAGAGCGAGTACACCGTGGCCGTCGGGCAGGGCATCATGCTGATGGAGGACATCCACTCATCCCTGGCGATCGGGTACGCCGCCAATCTCTACGGGCTCTCGTTCGACGCCGAGACCGTCGGCGGCGAGGATCTCGGTTCGGCCAACAGCTTCGGGATCGACATCGGGGTGCTTGGCACGATGCGCGGGCGCACGCGCTTCGGGCTCTTCGTGAAGAACATCAACAATCCGAAGATGGGCGACCCCGACGCCGAGGACCTGCCGCAGTGGTTCGCGGCCGGCGTCGCGTACAGCCCGTACGGCGGCGTCGAGACGGTCCTCGAGCTCCAGAAGCAGGACGCCGAGGATCTTCGAGCCTGCTTCGGTCTCGAGTTCGAGATCGCTGACTACCTCACGCTGAGGGGCGGCCTGCAGAACCAGCCGAACAGGCTCTCTGCCGGCTTCGGGACGCACTGGCGATCGATACGCATCGACTACAGCTACACGTCGCACGCGACGCTGCCGGGAACGCATCACTTCGGCGCCGGTTTCCGTTTCTAGAGAGGCGCCCGACGATGCCGCGTGGCGCCCGGTCCACTGACGGGCGCCGCAGGTGAAGCGATCTGGGGGGAACGATGGCACGATTGAAAGCCACGGCGGCCGTTGCGGTCCTGCTCTTCCTCGCGGGAGCGACGCTCCCGGCCTCGGCGGAGCCCGCGGGTCTCGTGGACATCAACAAGGCGAGCCTCGAGGAGATCCGGAAGCTCCCGGTCTCCGAAGAAGACGCCGAGACGATCTGGTACTACCGGGAGTTCCGGTCGTACTATACGAGCGTCTACGAGATCCGGAAGCTGCCGGGGATCACCCAGGAGGAGTTCGATCTCCTGAAGCCGCACGTGAAGATCGTCCCGGTACCCATCGAGGACGAGGAGCTTCAGCGGATCAACGAGATCTACTATCGGATCCGGCGCTGGGAGGCGGAGGAGGGGGCGAGCGAGGCCCTGGTCGACCACTGGACCGACCTCGCCAAGGACCCGGTCAACGTGAACACGGCGCGGTACGAGGATATTGCGAATCTCCAGAACGTGTCACCTCCGGACGCCGTCGCGATCTACAGCTACACGCAGCGAAACAGGATCGAGAGGCGCTCGCAGCTCCGGAACATACCGGGACTGACGTACTGGGGGTACTACAACGCGAGGAACTTCGTTCGCTACGCCGATCCCGAGGAGGAAAGCGGATTTCGCGGAAGCTATCAGTACCGCGTCTACAACTCGCCTTCAGTCTTCGACGTGAGCGATTGCCTGAAGGAGGACCGGAACCCCGCGGACGGCGCATACGACTCCTGGTGGGACCGCCTGAACCTCGATCAGGCCGGGCCGACGTTCCAGCACAAGCTCCGGGCCAGATGGGGAAGGGACATCCGCGCCGGGATGCTCGCCTACCGCGGCCTCGGCGGCGGGGACGACTTCGACGCGGTCAAGTTCCACATGACCTTCAAGGACCGCGCCCTCGGTCCGGTGACCTTCGACAACATCATTGTGGGGAACTACGCCGTGGCGTTCGGGCAGGGTCTCGTGATGCAGAACACGGACTTCCACAAGCCACGGAACTCGGGGTTCGACTGGGACAAGCGCTACATCGGGATCCTCGGTGACATCTCGCAGACCCAGGAGTTCCAGCTCAGCGGCATCGCGACGGAGCTGACAGCCGGCAACCTCCGGGGCATGCTGTTCTACTCCAACGACTGGAAGGACGCCGTCCTGAACCCTGACGGCACCGCGAACCAGTACATCGTGATGACTCCGAGGATCGGCAACGACGACCTCGAGGCGGCGGGTCTACGGGACATGCGGGACGTCCTTCACGAGCAGCTCTTCGGCGCGAACCTGCGCTACGTCTTCTCACCCGGGAACTGGGTCGGCCTGAGCGGCTACGAGAGCCGGTACAACCGCTACTTCCGGCCCGCCTACGACCCGAACGGGACGCTCGATACGAGCTGGATCATCCCTGACGGCGACGAGGACAAGATTACGGCGATGGACGGCGAGTACTTCAGCTCCTACTCGAGCCCGGGCAAGTTCCGCAGGGTCTACGGGGCCGAGTTCCAGGTTGTGAAGGACAACGTGTCGCTCGCGGGCGAGTTCGCCGGGCTCGACAAGGACGGCGAGCTTCTGGACTTCTCCGACGACGCCAGCGCGCTCGTGCTGAACGGTTTCGTGTCCTACAGCAATCTGAGTCTGCTCGCCGTCTACCGCGACTACGGCCTCGACTTCGAGAACCCCTACTGCCGCGGTTTCGCCGAGTACAAGCGCTACAAGGGAACGCTCCTCGAGGACGAGTACTACCTCGCGGATCCTATCTACGGGCTGCTCTACGAGAATTCGGTGATGCCCCAGGCCGAGCGCGGTCTCTACCTCAAGTCGCGCTACCGGTTCTCGCATCGGCTCACGCCTTCGTTCGAGTACGACGTCTGGACGAGGAAGGCGGACGGGTCCGACTACTCCCGTCTTGTTCTGAAGATGCGGTTCCAGCCGATCTACAACATCGTGATGAACATGCGTCAGAAGTGGCAGGGTCGGCTCGGTTCGAACTGGATCAGCCCGATGAGCTACGACCAGGTGGAGACCAGGTTCTCACTCGAGTACCGTCTGTCTCGCTACGACGAGGTCGAGTTCCTGCTGTCCCGCTCCTGGATCAAGTGGCCGCCGAGGCCGAGACTCTCGGACAACGTCGAGGACGACGGGGGACACCCCGACTACGGATCTGCGGGAGAGCCCTCGTATGCGCTCGGCGGCGCGATCACGCACAACTTCAACGACTGGATCAAGGTGACGGCGGCGGCCACCTACTACGACGGTTTCCTCTGGATGTTCGAGGACGGCGAGTTCACGGTCGTCGACGGCCAGTCGCTCCGCTACTGGTTCTCGATTTCGGACAGGCTCTCGGATCACCTCTCGATCCGTCTCCGGTGGACGAACGACCACGCGTATCCGCTGACCTACGTCGACGCGAGGGAGTACAACACGAACCCACCGGGGAACCCCGAGCCGGACGGCTGGTACGTGCGCGACGACTCGGGCTCCTTCAGGCTCCAGCTGGACTACTCTTGGTAGCGAGCCGGGCCGGGATCGGAGAGAAGACGTGAGATCCAAGGGAATCGCAAGAGGCAGGGAGGCAACGATGATGAGAAGGACGTTCATCTGTGCGGTGCTCGTCCTCGCGCTCCTTCCGGCGGGCGCGGGGGCCTACACGTACGCCGAGATTCTCTACGGCGACGTGATGCCGCCGTACGACGCACGGTCGCTCGCGCTGGGCGGTGCCGGGGTGGCGTCGGCCGACGGAGCGCGGGGGCTGGCCATGAACCCCGCCCTCCTGGGGAAGTGCGCGAGGTTCGACGTAGCGGTCACAGGGCTCGTGATCGCCGCCGAGGAAGCTCGTGACATCCCCCTGCACGACAGCTTCGACGGGATCATCGCCGACAACACCTACGCCCTGAATACGAACCTCTACGATCGCTACATCGCGAGCGTCGCGGTGAACCCCGCGGACGTCCTCGAAGCGGACGTCTGGATGCCGGTCATCGGCGTCGGGTACCGGCCGGTGCTCGACATGGACTACCACTACCACGTGCAGTACCGGGACCCGGACTCGCAGACCGAGCCGAACGACAAGATCCTCTACGACTACTACCTGGATCAGGACGGGGGCGTGAACGCGCTCTCCGTGGCCCTCGGCGGCGAGGTGGTTCCGAGCGTCTTCGCCGGCGTCGGCGTCGACTTCCTGCGCGGTGACTTCGACGGTCGCGCCCGCTGGGTCTTCCCGCCGGACTCGGAGGAGACCGACGCGGAGGAGCGTCTCTCGTACGACGACCTCTCCGGACAGCGGTTCACGTTCGGGCTTCTCTCGGAGCAGCTCCACAGGTTCGACCTCGCCGTGGTCTACCGTACCGGGTTCACGCTCGAGGGCGACTTCGAGTACAGCTGGGCCTGGGAGGACTCGCTCGACGACAGCGGTTCGCTTGAACTCGAGTATCCGGATGTGTGGACCTTCGGCGTCCAGTATCACCCGCGAAACGGCGTTCTCACGACGGTGAGCTTCGATCTCGAGTACGCCCGGTGGTCGGGGTTCGAGGACAGCACGAGGGACACGGACTTCGACGACACGATCACCTACAGGGTCGGCGTCGAGCACGCGTTCTACGACGACACGCAGGCCCGGTTTGGCTTCAGCTACCAGCCGTCCTATATTGATGAGAGCACGACGCGCGCGGCCTTCAGCGCCGGTCTCGGGCTCAAGGTGCTGGGCGTGCCCGTCGACATCGGCGGCCAGGTCGGGCTCCGGGAGTACGACCACGGCGAGGGTCGCGTGCGCGAGACGACGACGATGGTGATGGCGACCGTCGTCCACAGCTTCTAGGTACTCTAGAGAGGCGGACCCGTACGTCGCCGCGGCCCGGACCCGTTCCCGCCGCGCGAGGCGGGGCGCCGCGGACCGGACAGGGAGGAGAGAGACCTATGGGGGGACGCAGACGGCCGCTTGCGGCACTCGGTATCCTGCTCCTCTTCCTCACGACAGCGACGGCCTCCGCGACCGACGGTGACCTCATGCGGCTGTCGGTGATCTTCACGAACGACATCCACGGCGGAATCGACCCGACAGGCGCCACCTTCATGAACCGCGAGTTCCCGCCCCCGCTCGGCGGCGGTCCCTCCGCGGTGACGTACATCGAGAGTGTCAGGGAGAGAGCCCGGGAGACGGGGGACTACGTTCTCGTCATGGATCAGGGCGATATCTTCCAGGGCACGCCGGTGGGGAACTACTCGAAGGGCGCGTCGGTCATCGAGTTCTTCAATCACGCCGGCGTTGACCTGTGGACGGTCGGGAACCACGACTTCGACGAGGGCGGCGAGAACCTCTGGCACCTGATCGAAATGTCTGAGATGCCCGTCCTCTCGGCGAATATCGTGTGGGAGGAGACCGGGGAGCCGATCGAGTACGTCGAGCCGTACATCATCAAGGAGTACGAGGGCGTGAAGATCGGGATCATCGGTCTGACCACGACCGACACGCCGAAGATGGCCTTCCCGGCGCACGTCCAGGGCGTGAAGTTCCTGCCGGCGATCGATGTGGCGAGAGAGATGGTGAAGAAGGTGCGCGCCGAGGGCGCGGACATCGTCTTCATCTCGGGCCACATGGGCATTCCGTACGATCCCGAGGCGGGCTATCGCGAGATGATCGAACTCGAGGAGGAGCAGCGCGAGTACGAGGATGTCCGCGAACCGCTGGAGGATCGCAAGTGGGGCGCCAACGCGATGGAGATCGCGCACAACGTGCCCGGGATCGACGTCTTCTTCGCCGGCCACATCCACAAGGGATTCGACAGGCCTTGGGAGGAGCCGGCGACTCACACGATCCTCTTCCAGACCTACGGCCGCGGCTCGGGAGTCGGCCACGTCGACCTCCTCATCGATCGCGAGACGAAGTCGCTCGCGGGCTACGAGCTGGCCGACGAGCGCGGCGATCTCGTGACGCTCTTCGAGGACGAGTGGTGGCCCAATGAGGAGACCTCCGACCTCGTGGGGGCGCGGATCGAGGAGGCCGAGTCCGGCATGGACCGCGTGATCGGGCACTCGGACGTCGATCTCACGCGCGGCGGCGAGGGAGAGACGAGGATGGGCAACCTTGTCTGCAACGCCATGCGGGAGGCGCTCGACGCCGACTTCGCCTTCACGAACCTCGGGGGCATCCGCGACGAGATCGCGGCCGGCCCGGTCACGCCGCGGCAGGTCTTCCGGGTTCTGCCGTTCGGGAACCGCCTCACGCTCTTCGAGATCGAGGGGAGGGTCCTGAAGGAGATCATCGAGTACCGGGTGAGCGACGACCACCACGGCGTCTATATGTCCGGCGGGAAGATCGTCTACAACAAGACGAGGCCCGACTACGATCGCCTCACGCACTTCACGATCGGTGGAGAGCAGTGGCGGCCCGACCAGATCTACCGGGTGGTGACGACCGACTTCCTGGCGTCGGGAAACGCCGGCCTCTACATGCTGCCGGGCGTCCCGGAAGACAGGAAGATGGTCACCTCCACGACCTGCATGGAGGCCGTGGTCCAGTACATCGAGCGCCACTCGCCCGTCAAGATCGAGCTGGACGGGCGCTGGATCCGCGACGACACGGCCGGGGTCGATCCCGCGCTCTCGGCGGCGATGGAGGGTATGGAGCCTCTGAGACCGCCCGAGGCCGAGGCGAAGGGTCCCTACGAGTAGCCGGTTTCCCTTCTCCGGACATCCGTGGACGACGACCGGCGGGCCCCCTTGGGGGCCCGCCGGCGCGCTTTTCGGGCCGGGAACGGAGTGACGCTGGACAAGTCATAGGGAATGTGATATACTGGGTACGCTGGACATACAAGCGCCCCGCTCCGGCCCCGGCGGGCCGGGGACGAGGGTCTCTGGAAGGCCTGCGAAAAAGGAGGTCCTTGGACGGAGAGGTAGCTTCGTTGACTCCGCTATCCGATGAGCGCACGCGTTTCACACAGGGACTCGAAGGAGGTTCGAGCCATGATGAGGATGTCTCTGGCGACTCTGGCCGTTCTGGCCCTCGCCTTCGGCGTGGCCGCGGCCAATCCCTCGGGCGACAACGTCGTCATCAACGAGATCTACCCGAATCCGCCGGGCACGTTCGACGGCGCGGAGTTCATTGAGCTCTACAACCCGACGGGCTCGCCGATCGACATCTCCGGCTGGGTGCTCACCGGTCCGGAGTACGGCCAGGGGTGCTACTACGAGGAGCGATGGTACTTCCCGAGCGGCGCCTCGATCCCGGCCAACGGATACGTCGTCGTTGCGAAGGACGTCGCGGACGGCGACGGCTTCTACGACGAGTTCGGCTTCTACCCCGACTACGAGCTCTTCGATACGGCGTTCCAGTACGACTCGGACTACGACGACGCCACGGTGCCGGACCTGATCAACAACGACGCTGACGCCGACACCACATACACCGAAGAGATCCGCATGGTGGGCGGCGACGGCTACGGCGTCAAGTGCAACGGCTACAGCAACAAGGACGTGATCTACCTCTACACCGACGTCACGCTCGCGACTCTCGTCGACCTCGTCGAGTACATGAATCCCGAGGAGTGCACGTCGGATCCGTGCGACGGGGATGACGGCGCGAACGACAACGCTTATCCCGACATTCCGTTCCTGGGGAACACGCTGGGCAGGAACACGACCGGCGTGGACACCGACAACAGCATCGACGACTTCACGCTCCAGGTCCCGTCTCCGGGGGCCGTGAACGTCATGAACAGCCCGCCGTGGATCCGGACTGTCCGTTACTCACCGATTCCACCGACGCAGTCGCAGAACACGCAGGTGAGCGCGGTCGTGACGGATGCGTCCGGCATCGATTCGGTGCTCGTCTACTACAACCCGGCCGGGAGCGGATGGTCCCGCGTCGTCTCGTCGGCGGCGCCCGGCGATTCGGTCTACACGGGCTCGCTTCCGATCCTCCCGGACGGAACCCAGGTCGAGTACTACGTGCGCGCGGTCGACTCGCTCGGCGCGGGCATCAACTACCCGGCCGAGGGTCAGCTCGGGCCGTTCCAGCTGTCGATCGGTCTGACGACGATCGCGAACGTCCAGACGCCTCTGGCCGGCGGCGACGAATCAACGCTTCTCGGCAAGGCCGTGAACGTCACCGGCCTCGTCACCTGCGCCAAGGGTGATCTGAGCTACTCGTACTTCTTCATCCACGAGGGCACGGGCCAGTACAAGGGCGTCAAGGTCTACGCGCCCGGCTACGAGGGTGAGATCAACGAGGGCGACGACGTCACCGTCTGCGGCGAGGTCGACGAGTACTACTCCGAGACCGAGATCGACGCGCACTTCCCCGAGGCGGTCGTCATCAACTCGAAGGGCAGGACCGGCTACGGCTACACCGACATCACGACGGCCGACTTCGACGCGGACGACGTCCCGGCCGGCGAGCCCTATGAGGGGCAGCTGATCCGCTACACCGGCTGCACCGTCACGGCAGAACCGGATAACTACGGGCAGTGGTACGTCGAGGACTCCTCGGCTGGCGGAGCGATGGTCGACGACACCGGTTTCTATCGCTACGAGCCGGAGATCCTCGATCCGATCACCACGCTCGCCGGAATCGGACGCTACACCTACAGCCAGTACAAGATCGACCCGCGCTACGAGTCCGACATCGTCGGACCGCCGCGGATCGCCGACATCCGCTACACGCCGATCCCGCCGGTCGCGGGCAACGTGACGGTGACGGCCGAGCTCTGGGACGACATCGCGATCACGTCAGCGAGTCTCAGGTATTCGACCGTCTCGGGCGGCCCCTACAGCACGGCACCGATGTCGAGTTCGAAGGGCGACGTCCCGTACGAGGTCTGGTCGGCCGAGATCGGCCCGTACTCGAGCGGCACGGTGATCTACTACTTCGTCGAGTGCACCGACGGTACGACGACGAAGCAGAAGCCGGACGGGTACGAGTACAGTCTGTACGTCGGACTCGAGGACATCTACGAAGTCCAGTACGTGGCGAACCCGAGCGTCCAGGACTCGTCGAGCTACGCGAACGGCCCTGTGAACGTCCAGGGCTTCGTGACCGCCGAGCCCGGCGTCTACAGCGATTACTACTTCACGATCCAGGACGGCTCCGGAGGCTGGAACGGTATCAAGGTCTACGATCGGAGCGGCTCTCTCACCTTCAGCCGCGGCGATGAGATCGTCGCCTGCGGCGAGGTTCAGGAGAACTACGGCGAGACCGAACTCGCGGTGCACTTCGCCGAGGCCTGCGTTTTGGCTTCGTCCAAGGCGACCGAACCCGAGAAGGTCTCGATCGAGAGCAACGTGCTCCAGTCGAAGAGCACCGCCGAGCAGTACGAGAGCGTGCTCGTCGAGATCGAGGACGCGACGGTCAAGGACCCCGACATCGGTTTGGGCGAGTGGATGATAACGACCGCGACCGACGCCGACACGTGCCGCGTCGATGACGACGCGGACTACAGCTACATGCCTGTCCTCGACGACAACGTCTATGTCGTTGGCACCGTGGCCTTCGCGTTCGGCAACTACAAGATGGAGCCGCGGGGCGACAGGGACATCGCCGTGAACCCGGTTGGGATCGACGGTGACCTGCCGGTTGCGAAGTTCGGGCTCGCGCAGAACGCGCCGAACCCGTTCAACCCGAAGACCACGATCGCTTTCAACCTTCCCCAGGCCGCCCACGTGAGCCTCGAGATCTACAACGTGGCCGGCAGAAAGGTGGCGACGCTCGTCGACGGCGAGATGCCGGCCGGACCGCATGCCGTGGAGTGGAACGGCAAGACGGCCGACGGAAGCCGCGTCGCGAGCGGCGTCTACTTCTACAGGCTTGAGAGCGGCGAGAAGCGCGCGAGCAAGAAGATGGTGCTCATGAAGTAGCACCGTCGAACCTCGCCGGGGGACGTGGCGAGAGCGGCCCGACCCCCCGGAGAGCGATGGAGAACCCTGGACCGGGGCTGGAACGGTACCTGCTTGGTACTTTCTCTAGCCCCGGTCCTTGTCTATCCCGGCGACATCCCCCAGGGCCCCGGGAGGGCAGCGTTCGGCACGCGGGAGCCGGTGCGCTTCCGAGCTTCGATCCCCTCATGGTTCCCCTCCAAAGAGTGTCAACCGCGTTGTCACGGCCGGCTCGGCGCCGGCCGTCAATCCAGGAGGTGACAGGGTGGGTCGAGGATTGTGTTGCGCTCTTCTCTTCGTGTTCTCGGTCGCGGCGACCGTGCCGGTCTCTGCCGGCGTCGTGCTGAACGAGTTCGTGGCCGACCCGGCGCAGGACTGGTCTCCGAGCGACGGGGATCTCCTCTACGACTCCAGGGACGACGAGTGGGTCGAGATCATGAACGACGGCACCGAGCCGGTCGATATCACCGGTTGGCGCCTCAGAGACGCCGTCAGCGACTCCAGCTGGCGCTACGAGTTCAGCGGGATCCTGGGACCCGGCGAGTATGCCGTGGTCTACGGGAACGAGTCGTACGCCTGGGAGGAAGCCAGCGGATACGCCCGTCAGGGCCTCTCGCTCAACAACGGCGGCGACACCATCACACTCGTCGAAGCAGGGCTCGCGGTCGTGGCGGACCAGATCTCCTACGAATCCCACGAAGTGCAGGACGACCGGTCGCTGGGCCGCGTTCCCGACGGGGGCGGCGAGTGGTACGTCTTCGACGGCCTGAACCCGATGAGCCCGTCGGCAACCGGCATCACGCCGTCGCCCGGCCTTCCAAACGTCGGATCGCCTGTCGAGCCCGTGGACTGGGGCCGGATCAAGGCGCTCTACCGCTGAGAGGAGTCCCGGAACGCCCCGAACACGGCAAGGGTCCCGGCCTGTCCGGGACCCTTTACTTGCTGCGGCGCGGACCCTATACTCGCGGCGTTCGAGCATCCGGGACGTTCGTACGAACGGCGGGCTCTGCCACGTGCTGCTTCAGGCGCTCATCTTCATCGTAGCGACCGTCGCCGTGTTCCTGAGCGGCGATCGGCTGCCTGTCGTGGGGAAGACGGTGGCCAGGAGGCTCGGCGTGAGCGCGACGAGCCTCGGGCTCTTCGTCCTCGCCGTCGTGACGTCGCTCCCGGAGCTCTCCGTGACCCTCACCGCGATCCTGCGCGAGCAGGCGCCGGATCTTGCCATCTCGAACATCCTCGGGAGCAACAACTTCAACATCACGGTCGTCGCCGTGCTCGAGCTTGCCGTGGCGGGGCGGGCCTTCGTGCGCGCCGTCGACGCGCGGCGGTACGGGAGGACGTTCTTCCTCCTTCTGGCTCTCACGGCGATCGTCGGGGTCGGCGTGCTGTTCGGGGGCAGGATCCGCCCGTCCTCGATCACGTGGATCGTCCTGAGTGTTCCGATCGTTCTCATCTTCGTGGCGGAGTCGGCCACCGGCGGGGCGGCGCCGGCCGGCGACGGCGATGCGCCACCTCCCGGCGCCTCGACGGCCTCGCTCGCGATCCGGTTCTCCCTCCTCTCGATCGTGGTCATCGTGGCCGGCTACTTCATGGCTCGCTCGGCGAACGCGATCGCGCTCCACGAGTTTCACACGGACCGCGGCGCCTTCGTGCTCGGGCAGACATTCATGGGGACCCTCGTTGTGGCGGTCGCCACGTCCCTGCCCGAAGTGACGGTGGCGTGGTCGGCGCTCCGGCGCGCGGCGTCTCCCGACATCGCGCTCGGCACGCTGCTCGGCAGCAACACCGTGAACATCGTCGTCTTCGCGGTCGGCGCGCCGCTCCTCTACGCGAGGAGCCGCGTCTCGGGATGGGCGGTGGTCGACGATCTCAATCTCGTGAACGTTGCGGCGGGGCTCGTCCTCACGCTTCTGGCGTTCGCGGCGACGCGATCCCCGTGGTGCCGCGTTTCCAGGAGGCGCACGAGGATCGTGACAGGGGCGATGATCCCGATCTATCTCGTCGGTCTCTATCTGGTCTACGCCCGCGTGCTCTAGGCGCGGGTTCCGGGGGTGCGATGGGAGAGGACAGGCAGTTCGACGCGTGGAGCCTGGCCGGGCGGGCGCTCGCCATCACGTGGAGGCACAGGCCGCTCTGGATCTTCGGCTTCCTCGCGTCGCTCGGCGGGAGGGGTGTCTTCGGACTCGTCGATGAATGGGGTCCGGCGTCGCGGCCCTATCTCCTGGGTCACCCGCTCATCCTCCTCTCCATCATCGTCGTTCTTGTTGCGGTGTGGCTCGCGATCTTCGTCCTGAACCTCATCGCCCGTGGCGCGCTCATCGCCGGTTCTGATCTCGCCTCGCGTGGCCTTGGGGTTTCGCTCGACGTGACCTGGCGTCGCGGCCTTCGGTCTCTTCCGAGGCTCCTCGCCCTCGTTGCGCTCGCGGTCGCGGCTCTGATCGTGGTCTCGGTGCTCTTCGCGGTGCCGCTCGTGCTGCCGCTGGCGGCGGGCGCCGCCGGGGTCGCGATCGCCGTCGTGATCGGCGCGGTCCTTGTCTGGCCCTATCTTGCCTTCCTCTTCGCGCTCGCCTTCACGGTGACGTACGCCGAGCGCGCGGTCGTCCTCGACGGCGCAGGAGTTCTGGATTCCCTGCGCGTCGGCTGGGAGATTGCGAGAGGGAACACGGCGCGCACCTTCTTCGTCTGGCTCGTCGCACTCGTGTCGGCTCTGGCGTACGGGGTCTCGCTCCTCATCGTCGTCGCTGCGATCGCCCTGCCGTGCTTCGTGATCGGGCTCGCGAGCCCGACGCTCGCGCTCGTTCTCGGCGTTCCTCTCGGGCTCGCGACCGTTGCGGTGGCGACCGGAGCCTTCGGCTGCTACTCGTATGCGCTCTGGACCCTCGCGTACCGGCAGCTTCGCGGGGAGAAGATCTCTGTCGGGAGGCAAGCGTGAACGCGAAAGGAGACCGGCCCGAGTGGAAGACGCCCGACCGCGACATGTCGGGCATGGGGGCGCGAACGACCGAGCGACGGAACCCGAGATCAACTGGGATCGACACAATGTCCGCGATCGAGATCGTCGACCTCGTGAACAGCGAGGACCAGACCGTGCCCACGGCGGTCCGGGCGGAGCGCGAGCGGTTGGCCCGTGCGGTCGAGATCGTCGTCGAGAGGTTCAGGCGCGGTGGAAGGCTCATCTACGTGGGCGCCGGCACGAGCGGGCGCCTGGGAGTGCTCGACGCGGCCGAGTGCCCCCCGACCTTCGGCACCGACCCCGCGATGGTCCGCGGGATCATCGCCGGCGGCTACGACGCTCTCGTGAGAGCGCAGGAGGGGGCGGAGGACTCGCCGCAAGGAGGAGTCGACGATCTGGCGGCTCTCGGGCCCGGTCCGGACGACGTGGTCATGGGCATCGCGACGAGCGGCGTGACGCCGTACGTTCTCGCCGCGCTCGATGCCGCGCGTCGCGCGGGGTCGGCGACGGTCTTCCTCTCGTGCACGGCGATCGAGCCGCGCGACGTCGAGGCGGACGTCATCATCACGCCGATCGTCGGTCCGGAGGTGGTGACCGGATCGACGCGGATGAAGGCGGGAACGGCGACGAAGCTCGTTCTCAACACGATCACGACCTCCGCGATGGTCCTTCTGGGGAAGACGTACGAGAACCTGATGGTCGACCTGCAGGCGACGTGCGACAAACTGCGCGATCGCGCGTGCCGCATCCTCGTCGAGACAGCGGGCATTCCCTATGAGGAGGCGGCCTCTCTTGTCGCAGCGGCCGACGGGTCCGTGAAGACAGCGATCGTCATGGCGCGGACGGGGCTCGACCGCGGCGGGGCCGAATCGCTTCTCGAATCGAACGGTGGCTTCGTGCGTGCGGCGATGGACTCGTTTGAGGAGGAGCGGAGATGAGCGCGATCATCGTCCACGGCGGGGCCGGCGCATACAGGCCGGGCGAGGAACACGATCGCGGCCTCCGTGCCTCCATCGACGCCGCGTGGCGGATTCTCGAATCCGACGGGAGCGCCGCGGACGCCGTCGAGGCGGCCGTCGTCGTGATGGAGGATGACCCGATCTTCAACGCGGGGTACGGGTCGTCGCTCAACCTCGCGGGCCACGTCGAGAATGACGCCTCGTTCATGCTCGACGACCTCTCGTGTGGCGCGGTCGGGGCCATGACGGCAGCGGCGAACCCGATCAGGGCGGCGAGGCTCGTCATGGATCGCACCGATCATGTCCTTCTCGTGGGGGAGGGGGCCGACGAGTTCGCGAGGAAGATGGGCCTCCCGTCCCGCGACCAGCGTACGGAGGCGCGTCTCCGGCTCTACGAGAAGCGTCTGGCCAGGCTCCGGGAGGAGGGTCAGCTTCGGCTCATGCCACGGCTTCGCGGTGTCGCCGACGAGCTGGGTCTCGGAACCGTCGGAGCGGTTGCAATCGACGGGCGGGGCCGGCTCGCAGTCGGGACCTCGACCGGCGGGATGATGATGAAGCTCCCAGGCCGTGTCGGCGATTCGGGCGTCATCGGCGCCGGGACCTTCGCCGACGAGCGGGGCGGCGCCTCCGCGACAGGTCACGGCGAGGCGATCATCCGGTACGGGGTGGCTCGCTCGGCAGTCTTGCGGATGCCGGAGCTTGGCGCCCCGGGTTCGATCGCGGCGCTCGTCGAGCGCGGCCGCGAGCTTGGCGCGGAGTTCGGGATCATCGGTGTCGACGCGGGGGGCGCCGTCGCCCACGGGAGGACGACCGATGGCATGTGCTGGGCGTCGAGAACGCCACGGGGCGTCGAGACCTTTCTGAACGACCGGTCCGAGGAGGGTTCGTGAGGTCCGACCGGAGAAACCGGCTCGCCGGACGCCTGGCGGAGCTCGAGGCGCTCCCCGAGCGGCTCGTGCTGGGGCTCTCGTCCGGGACATCTCACGACGGCATCGATTCGGCGCTCGTGAGGATCAGGGGCCACGGAGAGCGCGTCGGCGCGAGTCTCATCGCGTTTCACTGCTTCCCGTTCTCAGAAGAGATCGGTCGAGGCATCGCGCGGGTGTCCGGTCTCTCGACTCCCGAGCTGGCGAGGCTCCACTTCGCGCTCGGAGAGGCCTTCGCCGCGGCGGCGCTCGACCTCCTCGAATCGGTCGGCGTCGCCCCGGGCGACGTCCACCTCGTCGGATCCCACGGGCAGACGGTCTTCCATGAGCCGCCCGGTGACAGGACGCCGGGCGCGACGATGCAGATCGGCGAAGCCGATATCGTCGCCGCAAGGACGGGCGTTCTCACGGTATCCGACTTCCGGACCGCCGACGTCGCGGTCGGCGGCTCCGGCGCCCCCCTCATCCCGCTCGTCGACTGGCTGCTCTTCCGTGATCCCGGGCGGGCGCGGCTCATGCTCAACATCGGCGGCATCGCGAACGTCACGTGGGTCGTCGATGCGATCGAAGAGGTGCGTGCGTTCGATACGGGTCCGGGGAACTCGCTCATCGACCTCATCGTCGCCGAGGCGACCGGAGGCGTCGAGCGCTACGACTCGGGAGGCGCCCGCGCGGCGGCGGGGCGCGTCGACGAGTCGGCGGTCCGCGCGTTCCTCGGCCTCCCGTACTTCCGGCAACCGCCGCCGAAGTCGACCGGTCGCGAGCTCTTCGGCGTCGACGCGGCGCGGGATCTCGCCGCGCTCGTGCGCCCGAACCGCGCCGTCGCGGACCTCGCCGATGCGGAGATCGCCGATCTTCTCGCGACCGCGACTGCCGTGACGGCTCGATCGGTCCGGGATTCCGTTCGGTTTCTGCCGGCGGAGCCGGCGCTCTCCGAAGTCGTGGTGAGCGGTGGAGGCGCGAGGAACGCGACGCTCGTGGCAATGCTATCGGACGCGTTCGCGCCGACTCCGGTCGTGGGCCTCGAGGACCTGGGCATGGATCCCGACGCGAAGGAGGCCGTCGGCTTTGCCGTTCTTGCGAACGAGACGCTCTTCGGCGGGCCCGGGAACCTCGAGGCGGCGACGGGAGCCGGTCGCCGCGTCGTGCTCGGGAAGCTGAGCCCGGGGTTCTGACCAGCGGACCTCCGTACCTCACCTGGAGGCGATTGTGGACCTGAGGAGGAAGATCGCCAGGCTCGCCCTGACGTCGCTCTCGAGCCGTGAAGAGAACGGCCGCATGGATCAGTACCACCGGCTCCGCCGCCAGGTGCTCGAGACAGGCGTCGCCGGATACGTGGTCTTCGGCGGAAACATCGGATCGGTCGCCGAGATCGTCGAGGAGCTCGCCGAGTCGACGGAGAGACCGCTCATAGTCGCCTCCGACCTCGAGCGCGGGCTCGGACAGCAGCTCGAGGGCGGCACCGTCTTCCCTCCGCAGATGGCGGTCGGCGCGGCCGGAGATCCCGATCTCGCGCTCGCGCAGGGCTGGGTGACGGCCGCCGAGGCGCGGGCGATCGGGGTGAACCTCATCTTCGCGCCGGTCGCCGATGTGGCGAGCGAGATCGCGAACCCGATCATCGGTGTCCGGTCCTACGGAGGCGACCCCGGCCTCGTGGCGTCGTGCGTAGCCGGCTTCGTTCGGGGGTGCCAGAGCGCGGGCGTGGCGACGACGGCGAAGCACTTCCCGGGACACGGCGACACGCGGCGCGATTCGCACATCGAGCTGCCCACGGTCGACGCCGATCGCGTCCTCCTCGAGGGGCGGGAACTGGCGCCGTTCCGCGCGGCGGTCGACGCCGGCGCGAGGGCGGTGATGACGGCTCACGTCGCGTACCCCGCCCTCGACGGCTCGGGAGCACCGGCCAGTTTCTCGCGCCCGATCGTGACCGGGCTTCTCAGGGAAGAAATGGGCTTCGATGGCGTCGTCGTGACGGACGCGCTCCTCATGGGCGCCGTCACGAGGACGATGAGCCAGGGAGAGGCCGCGGTCGCGGCGATCGAGGCCGGCGCCGATCTCCTTCTCATGCCGGCCGATCTCGACGCGGCGGTCGAGGGCATCCGCGAGGCCGTCGAGTCCGGTCGCCTGCCCGAGGAACGAATCGATCTCTCCCTGGCGCGTGTCGACTCGCTTCTCGAATGGCGGGCGTCGGTCGGCAGCATGCAGGTGCCCGAGGCCGTGGCAGCCATCGATCTCGCGGGGAGACGGCGGGGCGCGGTCTCGCCGACACGCGTCGGGCGCAGCTTCCATCACGACGCCGTCGCGCTCGAGATAGCGGGAAGGGGCATCACGCTCCTCCGCGATCGGGCGGGGATGATCCCCCTCGACCCTGACGGGCTGGCCGGCGCGAAGGTCGCCTGCGTTGCCCTCGTCGAAGACGACCGTCCCCCCAATCTCGTCTGGCTGCGGTCACAGATGAACGCGGCCCTCCCGGGACTCACGGTCGAGTCGGTCGACCGGTCGAGCGGCGAGAGGGAGCTCTCGAGCCTCGTCCGGCTCTGTCAGGAGAGCGACCGCGCGGTCCTCGCCGTCTTCGACGACGTCGCGGCCTGGAGGGGTCGGGCGGGCCCATCGCCCGAGCTCCTCTCGATTCTCTCGCGCTTCCTCGCGGCCCGTCCCGACGTGGCCGTGCTCGCCTTCACGGGCCCGGAGATCGGGCTCCTCGCTCCCGACGCCGGGACCGTGATCCTCTGCTACGACGGATCGCCGGCCTGCCAGATCGCGGCGGCGCGCGCTCTCTTCGGACGCATCCCGATCGCGGGCCGCCTCCCCGTCGAGCTGCCCGAACGAGAGAGCGAATCCTGATCGCACGTCGGCGGTCTCACGGCCTGTCGCGAGCGGCGGTGTGGCCGACGCGCGGAGGCAGGCGCTCGGGGTTGAGTTTGGTGGGGCCTGCGGCTATGCTGGGACATTCACTCGAGACGGCCAACCCGGCGAGCGACGCGGCGGCCGCGGAGGAGCAGCGTGCGCGACGACGACAGGCCCCGCGAGGAGGGGTCCGAGAGGCCGAAGATCGACATCACCGAGGGGAACGTCCTCAAGAACGTCCTCTTCATGGGCATTCCCTCGATGATCGGCTTCGGCGCCATGACGATCTACAGCCTCACGGACATCTACTGGGTCGGGCGACTCGGAACGGCGCACGTGGCGGCCGTGACGCTCTTCGCCGCGCTCGCCTGGGTACTCGGATCGACGAACCAGATCGTGGGCACCGGCTCGGTCGCGCTCATCTCGAGGCGCTTCGGCGAGCGCAGGTACGATGCAACGCGCGACGTGATCCGGCAGACGCTTCTGCTGAAGTTCGGTATCGCCGTTGTCATGGCGGCGGTCGGCCTGGCGGCCGTTCCGGCGGTCCTTCGGTTCATGTCGGACGATCCTGAGTCGCGAGCACTCGCGATTACCTACGGCAGGATCTACTTCCTCGGCCTTCCGTTCATGTTCAGCTCGTACACGATCTATACCGCGCTCCGCGGGATCGGGGACGCTCCGAAGGCGATGTACATCATGCTCATGTCGACCGCCCTGAACGTCGTACTCGATCCCCTTCTGATCTTCCGGTTCGACCTCGGCATCGCCGGGGCCGCGCTTGCGACCGTCATCTCCGCGACGTGCGCGGTCGCGGTCGGGCTCGTCGTGCTCGCGTCCGGGCGCGCGAATCTCAAGGTGCCGATGTGGGGGAAGTTCCACCCGCGCCTGGCGACGATGCTCGAGATCCTCGTGATCGGCGTCCCGGCGGGGCTGAACGGGTTCCTGCGGAGCATGGCGCACGGGTTCGTGACCGGCCTCGTCGCGACGTTCGGTACGACCGTCGTCGCCGCGTACGGCCTGAGCCTCCGGATCATGGAGATCGGCATCCTCTTCGGCGTGGGGCTCGAGCTCGGGATGGGCGCGGTGGTCGGACAGAACCTTGGAGCGAACAAGAAGGATCGCGCGCACGAGTCGGTCGTCAAGGCGACGCTCCTGGTCCTCCTCCTGACGGGCGTCCTCGCGGCGTTCGAGGTCGGGTTCGCCCGGCAGATCCTCGGGCTCTTCACGAAGGACACGTCGGTGATCGCCACCGGCCTCCCTCTCATTCGGCTCATGGTGATCGCTCAGGTGATGATCGCCATGCACATCGTGCTCTCGTCGGCCTTCTACGGCTCGGGCAACACGTGGCCGCCGACGGTCATCGCTGCCATCATCGAGTGGGGCGTCCAGATCCCGCTCATCCTCCTCGCGATCAAGGTGCTCGAGACGAGCGAACTGGGTGTATGGTGGTCGATGTTCATCGCCGCATCGGTCGAGGTTCTTCTGACCCTTTTCTGGTTTCAGAAGGGGCACTGGAAGCACAGGGTGGTTTGAGCAACCGCGTTCCGCCCTCAGGAGATCAGGTTTGGACTTCGAGGTGACGCCCCCCACGACCGCCGAGTTCGATGCCGTCGGCTTCGGGCTGAATGCGGTCGACCATCTCTGTATCGTGCCGGGGTTTCCCGAGAACGACACGAAGGTCCGGATCGACGGGTTCGTCAGGGCGGGAGGAGGACAGGCCGCCAGCGCCATGGTCGTCTGCGCGCGCTTCGGGCTCTCGACGAAGTACGTCGGCAAGGTCGGGGGCGACGAGATCGGCGCGTTCTCGCTCGAGAGCATCGCGCGGGAGGGCGTCGACGTCTCGGACGTCATCCGGGTCGACGGCGCGACGAACCAGATCGCGCTCATCATCGTTGATGCGCGCACCGGCGCGCGCACCATCCTGTGGCATCGGCCGCGCGGGATCGCGACGACACCGGTGGAGATTACCGGGGAGAGAGTCGCGACGGGACGCGTGCTCCTCCTCGACGGCCACGACGCGCCCGCGGCAGCGCGCGCCGCGGAGGTGGCGAGGGAACGCGGCGTGCCGGTCGTTCTCGACGCGGAGACGGTGAAGGAGGGCACGCGCGATCTCGTCGCTGGGACCGACGTCGTCGTGGCGTCCTCGCGGTTCCCGTCGCTCTACACGGGCAGGGGAGACCGGATCGACGGGCTGGCGGCGATCCTTGACGAGGGGCCGAGCCTCGCCGTCGCGACGCTCGGGGCCGAGGGCGCAGTCGCGATGGATCGATCCGGAGGGACGATCGAGTCGCCGGGGTTCCCGGTCGAGGCGGTCGACACGACCGGGGCGGGGGACGTGTTCCACGGCGCGTTCGTCTTCGGGATGCTCTCGGGATGGACGGTCGAGCGGACGTTGCGATTCTCGAACGCCGCCGCCGCGATGAACTGCACGGCGATCGGAGCGCGGGCCGGTGTCCCCGGACTCGCGGAGGTCCTCCGGTTCATGGGGGAGGAAGCTCGCGGCGGCGATCCGGAAGAGCGAGTCGATCCCGAACGGACGGAGCCCGCATGCTGAGCGCTCACGTACCCACGGATCCCGGTCTGTCGCGCGGGCGCATCGAACTCGTCATCTTCGATCTCGACGGCACGCTCTATTCGTCGACGGCGACGACGGTCGGCGCCGTCGAGTGCGCCGTGCGCGACATGAACCGGAGGCGGGGGCTCGACCTGCCCGTTCCGGGCGAGGCGCTCATTCTCGACGGCGTCGGGAGCACGCGAGACGACTACGTCGCGAGGGTGATTCCCGACCTGCCCGCCGGGCTCCGCGCCGAGATGGGCGACCTCATCTGGCATTGGGAGCACGAACTGATCGACGAGGGCCGCGGTTCGCTCTTCCCCGGCGCGATCGAGGCCATGGACGCGCTCGCCGCGGACGGGGAACTGCTTGCGGTGGCCACGAACGCCGGGGTCGCGTATATGAACTTCATCCTCGACTACTTCTCCATCAGGCGGTACTTCTCGGAGTGCTGGTGCGCGGGCGAGCACGGCACGAGCGACAAGAGCGAGCTCATTGAGGGGATCCTCCGGGCGCTCGCCGTCGATGCCTCGCGGGCCGTCATGGTCGGCGACCGCGAGTCGGACGTCGCGGCGGCACGCGCGGCGGGTACCGGCGCCGTCGCGTGCACGTGGGGGTTCGCGGAGCGACGCGAACTCGCGGAGGCCGACCGCGTGATCGCATCGTTCGACGAGCTTCCGGAGCTCGTGCGAACCTGGTCGTAGAGGGGATGAGGGGGCCGGACGTGCGCTGGCTTCACGATCTCACCGGAGTACTCCCGAGGAGCAGGGATCCCGAGACTCGGGACGTCGAGGGGGTCGACACGATCGTCCTCCACTGCACGGCGATGCCGGGCTGGAACGTCTGGCGGACGGCGAGATACCATACGGGTCCCAATCACATCTCGGCCGAGGGATGTCCGACGATCTCGTACGCGTACTTCGTGGAACCCGACGGCATTCTCTACCGCTGCCTGCCGCACGACGTTCGCGGCTGGCACGCCGGTCCCTGGAACGACCGGGCGATCGGCGTCTGCCTGGCCTACGAAGCGAAGGACGAGCCGCCGCCTCCGGTCCAGCTGGCGGCCGCCGCCGATCTTTGCGCGCGGCTCGCGCGCCAGCTCGGGCTCTCGAGCGATCGCATCCTCGGTCACCGTGAGCTCGAGGGGACAGGCTACACCGTCGAGGAAGGACGGACCGTCCGGAGGAAGGAGTGTCCCGGGATGGCGATCGACATGGATCGTTTCCGTCGAACGGTGGCCGGCCTCCTGGAGAGGCCCGGGGGCCACGAGGTGATCGACGTATGAGGGATGGACCGGGAACGGCGCTCTCCTGCGCCACGACCGCGATCCTCGCCGCGGCGCTCCTCGCCGGAGGAGGCCCGGCCGGCGCGGCGACGGAGGAGGGCGAGCGCCTCGATTGGGTGATCGAGTCCGCGCTCGCGCGGCCCGGGTTCAACGGTCTCGCGATCGGCGTCGTCGTCGAGGACCTCGGAACAGGCGAGATCCTCTACGAGAGGAACGCCGACAGCCTCTTCGTCCCGGCCTCGAACATGAAGATCGTCACCGCCGCCGCCGCCCTTCGGGTGTTGGGGCCGGACTACAGCTTCGAGACGGACATCCTCCTCGACGCGGCCGACGCCGGCCCCCGCACCGGCGGCGATCTCTACGTCCGCGGATCCGGCGATCCGTCGTTCGTCTCCGAGGAGCTGTGGAAGCTCGTCGAGGAGATCCGGCTCGCCGGGATCGAGGAGATCGGCGGGGACATCGTGCTCGACGCGACGTGCTTCGACAGCGCCTCGGCGGCGTCGCCCGACGTCCTCGAGGGCGACCGCGCGTATCATGCGCGCACCGGTGCGCTCTCTCTCAACTTCAACACGATCGCGGTTCGCGTCGGTCCAGGGGCCCGCCCGGGCTTGCCGGCGCGGGTCGCGCTCGCCCCCCGCACGGGTTTCGTCGAAGTGAGGAACGGCGCGACGACGGCCTCCCGACGCTCATCGAAGGAGGTTTCGGTGCGGAGAGCGGTCGAAGGAGGATCGAACGTCATCGAGGTGACCGGTGCCGTGCCGGCCGGGAGCCGACCGAGGACGTTCTACAGGAGCCTCGACGATCCGGCCGGCTACTTCGGGACCGTGCTTGCGGAGTCGCTCGAGCGCGAGGGTATCGCGTTCGGAGGTGTCGTGCGATCCGGGGTGGTGCCCGCCGACACCCGGGCAATCGTCGTCCACCGGTCGAAGCCCCTCTCGCTCATCGTTCGGGATCTCGGGAAGTTCAGCAACAACTTCGTTGCCGAGCAGCTGGCGAAGGCCATCGGGGCGGTGACCGACGGGCGCCCGGGCACAACCGCGGCCGGCCTTCGCGAGTTCGAGCGGTTCCTGGCGTCGCTGGGGCTCGATGCGCCGGGCACGAGGATCGAGGACGGGTCGGGCTTCTCGAGGGGGAATCGGCTCTCACCACGCACGATCGCGGGCGTCATACGCGCGATGCACGAGGACTTTGAAACCGCCTACGAGTTCTTCGGGTCCTTCAGTGTGAGCGGCACAGACGGGACGCTCGAGGACAGGATGAAGACCGGCCCGCTCCCGGGCAGGGTCCGGGCGAAGACGGGGCTTCTCGACGGTGTGACCGCGGTCTCGGGTGTCATGGAGACGGCGGCCGGGCGGCGTCTCGTCTTCTCGATCATCACGAACGGTTCCCGCTGCGAGGCTTGGCGCGTGCACGATCTCGAGCACGGCCTGCTCCTCGCCATCCACGGACTCTGAGGCAAACGGGGCCGGGGGAGAGACCGAGGTGGCAGCCAATCGTGAGAGCAGAGTGACGGCCTCGCAGATACGGGCGACGGTGCGCCTCGTCTTCTTCTGGGTCGCTGCCAACTCGCTCGCGGGGGCGCTCGTCGGCGTCGTGATCGCCCTATTCTCGGGCGAGCCCGGCGCCGCCGCGCGCTTCGTGCCGCTGAGCGTGCTCTTCGCCAACGCGATCGGCTTCGCGGCCGGCGTGTCGGCGCGCTTCGTGCTGCCGCGCTACAGCCCGCTTCCCGCCGCGCTCCGCATCCCGCTGGCGGTCGTCACACTCCTCGCCGGCGGCGCGTTCGGGTCGGCGCTCGTGATCATCTTCAATCCCGTCTTCGTGCTCTACCAGGGCCGGATGACCCTCCTCATCGTGCTCGTCGACAGCGTCGTCGCGGTGATCGTCGGGCTCATCATCTACAACTACGAGCGGATGCGCGGGGAGATCGAGCGCGGATACCGCGCCCAGGCGGAGAGCCGCGTGCGCGTCGAAAGGCTGCGCGAGCTGGCCGCGCGGTCGGAGCTCAAGGCGCTCCGGGCGCAGATCAACCCGCACTTCCTCTTCAACGCGCTGAACTCCATCTCGGCTCTCATCACCGTGGATTCCGAGGCGGCCGAGGCGACCCTTGAGAAGCTCGCCGGCATCTTCAGGCGGACCCTCGAGGCCTCGGAGCGGGAGTCGGTGACGCTGGGAGACGAGCTGAACCTCGTCGAGAGCTACCTCGACATCGAGCGGGCGAGATTCGGGAGAAGGCTGGCCGTCGAGCGGGAGATCGAGAGCGAGGCTCTCGCCGTGCCGGTCCCTCCGCTCATCCTGCAGCCCGTCGTCGAGAACGCCGTCCGACACGGGATCTCGCCGAGGGTCGACGGCGGTACCGTCCGCATCGAGGCTCGCGCCGTCGAGGGTGTGCTGACCGTCGTCGTCGAAGACGACGGTCCAGGCGTCGAGCCCCATCTGGTCGACGGGATGCTGGAGAACGGCTACGGACTCCGGAACGTTCGCGACAGGCTCGCAGCACGCTACGGCGCCGACGCGGCGCTCGCGATCTCGACGGGGCGCGAAGGAGGGCTGCGCGTCGAACTCTCGTTCCCGCTCGGAGCGGGGACGAGAGACGAATCTGCCTGATGCCGGAGGGAAGGGGCGATGTCACAGCCGATCACGGTGCTCGTCGTTGACGACGAGGAGCTGGCGCGGGTCCGCCTGAAGGGATTCCTCGACGGGATCGAGGGCGTCCGGTGCGTCGGCCAGGCGGAGAACGGACTCGAGGCCGTCGAGAAGGTGCGCGAGCTTGCGCCCGACGTGCTCGTCCTCGATATCCAGATGCCGGGGCTCGACGGCTTCGGCGTGGTCGAAGCCCTCGAGGACGCTCCCCTCGTCATCTTCGCGACTGCCTACGACGAGTACGCGATCCGGGCGTTCGAGGTGAACTCGATCGACTACCTTCTGAAGCCCGTGTCGAAGGAACGCCTCGGCGAGGCCATCGAACGCGCTCGCACGCTCCTCGCGAGCGGGACCGATCTCGAGGAGCAGACCTCCCGAATCGCCGAGCTCGTGCGGGCGCGCTCGCTCGAACGGCTGACGGTCCAGAAGGGCAAGAAGATCGTCCTTCTGGACTACGACGACGTGATCTGGATCGAGGCCGCCGACGAGCTGGTCTTCGCGCACACCTCAGACGACCGCTACCTGGTCAACACGACGATGGCCGAGCTGGAGCGGCGCCTCGACCCGGCCGTCTTCTTCCGCATTCACAGGTCGACGATCGTCAACCTGAATCACGTGGTCGAGATCGTGCCATGGTTCAGCGGCAAGTACAGGATAGCCGTCGACGATGCGAAGAAAAGCGAACTCGTGCTCTCACGGGTTCGCGCCAGGCGCCTGCGCGAGATCCTGCACTTCTGACCTTCTGCGCTTCGACCCCCTCTCGGTGCGGCTCACGCCGCCCGATCGACGCTTCGAGGCCGGTTCCTTGGTCACCCCCGGAAGGGGCGGTAGAATTGCATCGTAGCGTCAGGGAGGTGACTCCCTCTCTTGACAGACGAGGCACGGACCAGGTCTTGAGGCGCCGCGGGGATGCGGTGCCGGACTACCCGCCCGGAGCCGGGCTCCGGGCGAAGATCAGGAGGAAGGCCATGAGAACCCCGACGAAGAGAAGCGCCATCGCGGCGGCGGTCGCAGCGGCACTGCTCGCCGTCGCGCTCGGGGCGGCGCCGGCTCAGGCGATGCCGGAGGGCGCGATCGCGATCTTCCCGTTGATTCAGCCGCAGCAGGCAGCCGGGGGCGCCGTCGGACGCGCCATCGGCGCGGCAGCACAGAGCGTCACAACGTCCGGCACGAACATCACGTTCGGCAGGAGCTACTCCGTCTCGCAGGCCGATCTCTTCTACATTCCGGCCGACGAGACGCGCTCGGAGGACGCGTATCTCTGGGCGGCGAGGCTCGACATCGACGGGACGCTCGACGGCGACCTCATCGCGTGGGTGCAGCATGCGGAGATCGACGGCGTCGTCACGCAGGACGTGAACCTCTTCGCTCAGCGCATCACGATCACGGGAGAGGTGAGCGACGACGTCCGCGTCGGGTGTCAGGAACTCGTGGTCGAGGGCCGCATCCGGGGTGATCTCATCGCGGGTGCCGCCAACATCTACATTCGCGAGGGCGCCGTCATCGAGGGCAGCCTCCTCATCGGAGCCGGCGTCATCGACCTTGACGGCGAGGTTCTCGGCAACGCCAAGATCGCCACCGGCGTTCTGACGATGGACGGGACGATCGGAGGCAGCGCCGAGGTGATCTCCGACGGAGGCATCACGCTCGGCGACGAGGCAGTGATCGCCGGGGACCTGCACTACAGCGGGCCGTCCGAGATCGAGTTCAGGCAAGGCGCGGTGCGCGGCGGCATCAGCTTCAAGAGGACCGAACACGAGGACACCGAGGACTTCAGCATTCCCAGCGGAGCCAAGGTCGTGTTGCGCATCTTCATGCTGCTCGCGGCGATCATCGCCGGCAGCATCATCATCGCGCTGACGAAGGATCACGCGAGGAGGACCGCGAACACGATCCGGACCCGTCCGATGAAGAGCCTCGGAATCGGCTTCGTGGCGTTCATCTGCGCACCGATCGTTGCCATCATCGCCCTGGTACTCATCATCACGATCCCCGTGAGCTTCATTCTCATGCTGGGTTTCGCGATCGCGGCCTATGTCGCCAAGTTCTACGTCGCGATCTGGCTCGGCGACCTCATTCTCAGCCGGGGCGATTCGCCGGGCAGGTCACCAATCCCATCGATGCTGCTCGGACTTGTGATACTCTATGTGGTGACGGCGATTCCGGTCGCCGGAACGCTGATCTCGTTCCTGATCGTATTCCTGGGCATCGGCGCGCTTCTCCAGAGAAGAGAGACGCGGCTCGAGGCCGCATTCGAGGCCGAGCCGTCCGAGCCCGAGGGGCTGCCGAACGGCTTCCCCGGGGCGCCGCCCGCACCATCAGGGAGCTAGCGAGTGACGGAACAGACAGACGCGGCGCGTCCGCGCGGGAGGCGGCGCAAATTCGGAATGAGGACGGTGGTCCTCTGGGCGTGCGCGAACAGCTTCGCGGGCCTCGTGATCGGGTGCGCCATCCGGCTCTTCGCGGAGAGCGGGGCGACGCCGAGAGCGATCATCCCCATCAGCATCGTCTTCGCGAACGTCGTGGGCTTCGCCGCGCTCCTGGCGGTCCGTTTCGTCCTTCCCCGGTACAGCGGGTATCCCGCGTACATCCGCGTGCCGATGGCCGTGGTGACGCTCATCGCCGGGGGCGTCTTCGGGACGGCTCTCGCCATTCTCGTGAACCCGTTTCTCGTGCTCTACCAAATGCGCTCGGCGCTGATGGTGCTCTGCCTGAACGGCCTCCTCGCCCTCATCGTCGGTCTCATCACGTACACCTACGAACAGATGAAGGGGCAGATCGAGCGCGAGGCGCGTGAGCGGGGCAAGCTGGAGAACGAGATGCGGATCGCGAGGGACATCCAAACGGAGCTTCTGCCGAAGGACTTCCCGAGTATCCAGGGCATCGACATCTTCGGTTTCTCTGTGCCGGCGAGACACGTCGGGGGCGACTGCTTCGACGTGATCCGAATCGACGACGAGAGACTCGCCGTTACGATCGGAGACGTCTCGGGCAAGGGCACACCGGCGGCGATCCTGATGGCGAACGTGCAGGCCGCGGTTCGCGTGCTCACCGAAAGCGGGGTTGAGCCGGCGCGTCTGATCGACAGGGTCAACAGGCTCGTGCACGGGTATACGGAGGAGAGCACGTTCATCACGTTCTTCTACGCCGTGCTCAACACGCGATCCCGGGAGCTGGCGTACGTGAATGCGGGGCACAATCCGCCGTGCGTCCTCCGCGCGAACGGGTCGAGGGAGTACCTCGAGACCGGGGGGCTCGTCATCGGCATCATGCCGTCGACGGAGTACTCGGCCGGCAAGGCCAAGCTGTCGATCGGCGACAGCCTCGTGCTCTTCACGGACGGAATCACCGAGGCGACGAATCCGAACGACGAGATGTACGGAGACGACCGTCTCGAGGAGCTCCTCGTTCGTCACCGCCATTCGCCGGCCCGGGAGATCGAGGAGCGCGTCTACACGAGCATCAAGGACTTCACGGCGGGCGCGGCCCAGACCGACGATCTGACGATGGTCATCGTCAAGGTCGTCGAGACCGACCGTTCGCAGGACTACGACAACGAGCCGGGCTCGTCCAGAAGTGAGAGGGACGGGTCCTCTGCCGCGCGAGGTGCGCTCCGAGCGGGCGTTCCTCGAGGGCCCGTCCCGGCTTGTCGCAGCGGAGGGGCGCTCGACCACTGACGCAGCTGACGCGACGCCATCGGCCGCCCTTCACGGGGCGGCCGATCGTCTTTCTGCAACCTCGACGCGCCGAACGAGGTCGAACGAGATGGAGCCCGGCCGAACGTATGAATGAGCAGTCACACTTCCCGGCGCGCGCGCTGCCCACGCGGTTCGATCTTGTCAGGCGCCGAGCATCGGTCCTAGAATGAAGCACGGGGCGCGGATACCGTGACGCCGCCTCGTGAGGGGTGTGGGATGCGTACGATGGGCGGACATCGGATCGTGCCGTTTCTCGCCGTCGCCGTCGTTCTGACGTTGACGGTGTCGTGTTCTGGTCCCCCGCCATCCTCCTCGCACGAGACGCGCCGGCTCGCCGAGATCGAGGACCTCCTCGAGAGCGATGCCCTGAGCGAAGAGCTCTGGCCCGGCTGGGAGGTCTCGTCGACCCCCGTGGCGCTCTACGACCTCGACGACGTCTGCTACCTTCTCGGACATCCACGGCCGCCGGCCCCGTTCGAGCGCGTCCGGGAGAACGTCGGCGTGCTCCGGACCGTCTACCGGGCCGAGCTCCCGGCGGAGAGCTTCGATCCCGAGTCGGGGCTGCTCGGCGGCGTCCCCACGGCCTTCATCCGGCTCGATGGCCGAAGGTCCACGGGGGCTCCCGCCGTCTTCCGCGAGGCCTTTCGGGCCTATCTTGCGGGGCTCTGTGACGCGTCGCCCGACCCCGTCAACCTCGTCACGGGCTACCCTCTCGATCCCCGGACGCAGGCACTGGCCGACATCGAGTGCCTCGTTCTCGCCGAGGCGCTCTCCGCTCCGGACGACTCCGTCGCGGCGAAGGCGGGGGAGTTCGTCAGCATCCGCTGCCATCGCCGAATCCTCCTGCCCCCGCGCTTCACCGAGTTCGAGCGTGCGATCGAGTACCGCGACGGCATCCCCTACTACATCGCGGACCGATGCTCCGGTGAGACCTCGGCCGGCCGGCCGCGCTTCGCGGAGGAGCCGGACGGATCGACCGATCTCGCTAAGAAGCTGGTGTCGAGATCCGACCGTGCCTGGTATGCCGAGGAACGCTTCGCGTGCACCGGCGCCGCGGTCTGCAGGCTTCTCGACAGGCTTCTCCCGGGATGGAAGTCCGATCTGGCGGGCCGCTGTGTCGATCCCTACACGCTTCTCTGGAGCTACACACGCGGGCAGGTCGGGGGGGCAGGAGACGCGCTCGCCCGTCACGGCTTCGATGAGCTCGTCGCGGCCAAGCAGCAGATCGTGGATGAGTCGAAGAGCGACGCCGAGAAGCTCTTCGAGAAGCTCATGGACGAGACGGAACACCAGTTCAGGTTCCGCGTCAACCTCCTTGCCAGCGCCACCGTGAGCTTCGACCCTGAGAACATCGAGAAGGTCGACGAGTACCGAGAGGTGCACACTCGCATCCTCAAGATCGAGTACTCCGGGGGCACGCACATCCACATCGCCGGCCGGCCGACAGCGCTCGTCCTCGGCGAGGGTGAGTTCGACTTCCAGGAGCTCGTCTGCCAGGCGCCGGACTCCTACACCGTAACGCTCGACGGGCGTCCGTACACGCTCGACGAGGGGATTCATCACATCGACGGGGAGTTCTCGCTGGAGTCCCTCGGCATCTCGCTCTACGCGCGCTCCGCGGTCGTGATGGTGGGAGAGGCCGGCGTAACCTTCATTCTCCACCGATAGCCCGACGGTCCGCCATCCTGCGGCTCTGAAACGAGAGAGGCAGACCCCGAGAGGTCTGCCTCTTCCCGTTCCGACCGGCTGATGGGGGGGGCGGCGCTGCTCGCGCGGCGTCAACCCTCCTTGGGGATATACATGGCCTTGATGGCGCCCCAGGTCATCGACAGGACCGGGGTCACTCCCTGGCACTCAAGCGTCGTGAAGAGCGCGAGGTTCCCGGGGAAGCCGTACGGGCAGAGGTCGTTCCAGCCGCTTCCCCAGTCGTTCCACGACCTGCAGGACTCGCAGGGACCGTCGGACGTGACGATGTCGGGGAGCTGGCCGCAGGTGTTGTGGAACCGGAACGTCGCGAAGAAGGGGTCCGTGATCGTCTGCGCATCCTCCGGCAGAGGGACCGTCACGGCCCACAGCCCCGGAGGGTCGAAGGGACCGACGGTGATGACCTGCGAGGCGACGAGAGTCTCCGACGGGTCGTCGCACGGAGCGCCTCGTCCGCCCGCGCGCTCGATCTCCGCGGAGACGGAGAGGGCGCAGCTGTTCGCCTCGTCCCAGTAGAGATACATCGTGACGCTGATCGGCTTCCAGCCACCCTCGCAGGCGGAGCAGACGGACGGCTCGCAGTAGACCCTGTAGACTTCGTTGCCGGTCATCCACCCGCCGATGGTCCAGTGGTACTCGTCGCTGCAGCCGTGGCAGAGGTCACCCTCCTCGCGGGAGATCAGGGACGCGTGATCCCGCGCGCCGGCCTTGAGCGGCGTCGCGATGACCTCCCGCCCGAGAGCGGGCGAGGCGAAGAGGACAAGTGCCAGGGTGAGAACGATCGCTGTGTCGCGCATGGGCTTCCCCTTGGGCCCAGTCGGGGCCCCTGATCCCGCATGCCCGGGAGGGTACCGGGCGGACCGCCGCCCTTCCCGGTTGAATCCGGGCGTCGGGCGTGCTATTCGTCGCACTGTCGACACATCGTGTTGCATGAAGCGTTCCGGTTCCGGTGCGGCGCCTGAGGGCTTGGCAGCCTCGGGCCGACCCGGCAGCGTCGGCGGGAGGTCTCTTGACAGACTGCAAGGCGGTTGTGAAGCTCAAGCCCCGCGAGGGGCGCAGGATCCGGGCTGGCCATCTCTGGATCTTCAGCAACGAGATCGAGGCGATCGAAGGTGACGTCGAGCCCGGCGACGCCGTACGCGTCGTCGATGCCCGCGGCCGGACGCTCGGTTCGGGCTACGCGAACCCACACTCGCTCATCGCGGTCCGGCTCCTCTCGCGATCGGCCGAGGACCTTTCCAGGGAGCTGTTTGCGAGGCGGATCGACGGCGCCCGGAGCTACCGCGAGCGCCTCTGGCCGGGGGAGAAGACCTACCGAGCCGTCTCCGGCGAGGCCGATCTCCTGCCCGGCCTCGTCGTCGATCGATACGACGACGTCCTCGCCGTGCAGTCCCTCACAGCCGGGATCGAGGTGCGGCTCGCGACGATCCTCGACATCCTCGAGGAGATGTTCTCACCGAGAGCAATCGTTCTGAGGAACGACTCGGCGATGAGGGAGAGGGAGGGGCTCGATCGTGGCCGGAGCGTCGCGCGCGGGACGCTCGCCGGTCCGGTCGAGATCGAGCAGAACGGACACGCCCTTCTCGTTGATGTCCTCGACGGTCAGAAGACCGGCTTCTTCCTCGACCAGCGCGAGAATCGCGCCGCGACAGCTCCGCTCGCTCGCGACCGCGACGTCCTCGACGGTTGCTGCTACACCGGCGCCTGGTCCGTCGCGGCCGCGGCGGCCGGCGCGACATCGGTCACCGCGATTGACGCCTCCGGCGCGGCGCTGGCGCTTGCCGCGAAGAACGTGGAACGCAACGGCTTCGCCGATCGCGTGACCTTCGTCGAGGGCGACATCTTCGGCGAGCTGGCCTCCATCGCCCGGTCGGGCCGGCGCTTCGGGTTCGTGATCCTGGATCCCCCCGCCTTCGCGCGAAGCCGAAAGCGGATCCGGGAAGCGCTCAAGGCCTACCGGGCGGTGAACCGCCTCGCGATGGCCCTGACCGCGCGCGGCGGGCATCTCGTCACGTGCACGTGCTCGCATCTGGTTGAACGGGAGGCCTTCACGCACGCTCTCGTCGGCGCCGCGAAGGAGGCCGGTCGGGCTGTGAGGGTCCTCGAGGTCCGCGGGCAGAGCCGCGACCATCCCGTCATCCTCGGTCTTCCGGAGACCGACTATCTGACCTGCGCCGTCCTTGAGATGATCTGATCCAGGGGGTTTCGCATGGCGGACGGCCGGCCCGGCTACGTGAGGCTATCAGCGGACGGCGGTCTGACGGAGCGGATCGAGCGGGCTCGACGGGCCCTCCGGGAGTGCCGACTCTGCCCCCGTGGATGCTCCGTCGACCGTACGTCGGGTGAGAGGGGGTACTGCCGGGCCGGGCCCGCGGCGAAGGTCTACTCGTTCATGAGCCACCCCGGCGAGGAGCCGCCGCTCTCGGGGACGCGCGGATCGGGTACGATCTTCTTCAGCCACTGCACGATGTCATGCGTGTACTGCCAGAACTGCGCGTTCAGCCAGCTCGACGCGGGAGAAGAATACGACCCCTCCGGGCTCGCATCGATCATGGAGGAGCTTGCGTCAGCGGGGTGTCACAATCTGAACCTCGTCACGCCGACCCACTTCACGCCGTCGATTCTCGAGGCTCTGGGCATCGCGGCCGGGCGCGGTGTCGAACTGCCCCTCGTGTGGAACACCTCCGGTTACGAATCGCTGGAGACGCTGGCGCTCCTGGACGGCCTCGTCGACATCTACCTGGCGGACATCCGCTACGCCGACGCGGCGTCCGCGTCGGCCTACTCGGACGCGGAGGACTACGTCCCTGTGAGCCGCGCGGCGCTTGCCGAGATGCACCGGCAGGTCGGTGTGCTCGAGACCGAGGACGGCCTCGCGCGTCGAGGTCTCATCGTCAGGCACCTCGTCCTGCCGGAAGGCAGGTCGGGCGCGCCCGGAGTCCTCCGCTTCGTCGCAGAGCGCCTCTCGCCCTCGACCCATGTGAGCCTGATGTCCCAGTACTATCCGGCCCACCGCGCCTCGGAACACCCCGAGATCGACAGGAGGATCACGGAGGAGGAGTGGCGCGAGGCGACGGCCGCCCTCGCCGAAGCCGGGATCCTGAACGGCTGGGTGCAGGAGCCGGGCGGCGGGGTCGCGCCGATCGCCGGGACGAATCTCCGTCCCCGGGAACCCCGTTGAGACCGGCCCCGGTCGGTGGCGGCGGGAGGGCGGACCGTCAGGATCTCGTGAATGTGAAGGCGGAGGTTGACAGGCCGGGTGCTCCGGCGCATACTTCAGACGTGTGTCCGGACGTCGTCGCGGCCGGCATCGTGCGGCGTCGGCCGCGGGTGCCGGTTCAGTTGTCACTGAGGTCGAGGGAATCGTGAAGCGGGAAACGCTCGAGAAGAAGACGGTGGCCGAACTTCGCGCCATGGCGAAGCGGAAGGGTCTCTCCGGGTACTCCGTCCTGAAGAAGGACGCGCTCGTCGACCTTCTGGCACGCGGCTCCGCGACGAAGCGGGCCGCCG